>OBPM01000032.1_pt1 | contig 40415 bp, 38 predicted proteins | sample 1493981 | NCBI WGS metagenome assembly OBPM01 (sample SAMEA3275485, study PRJEB22092) | marine metagenome | reverse complement strand
CCGTTTTATCTATCTTATATGGCAGGTCTGTCGATGCAAGAGCTGCGCGCGCAGGGCGGAATCGCAGCAGGCGCACAGCGGCGGCTGATCTTTTCGGCGATTGCGTTTTCGCTGGGGGTCACCACGATTTTCATGCTGCTGGGCGTTGGGGCAACGGCGCTTGGGCAGGCGTTTTTGCAGTGGAAACAGCCGTTGTCCTATGTGGCGGCAGCGGTTTTGCTGGTCTTTGGTCTGCACTTTCTGGGCGTGATCAAAGTGGCGTTTTTGTACCGCGAAGCGCGGCTGGATGCGGGGACGCAGCCTTCGGGGATTGTGGGGTCCTATGTCATGGGGCTGGCCTTTGGCTTTGGCTGGACGCCCTGCGTCGGTCCGGCTTTGGCGGCGATTCTGATGGTGGCCAGTGGCATGGGCGATCTGTGGCGCGGCGCGAGCCTGCTGCTGGTCTACGGGCTTGCGATGACGCTGCCCTTTGTGATTGCTGCGTTTTTTGCCCAACCCTTCTTGGGCTGGGTCGGGCGCAATCGCAAATATCTTGGCTATGTGGAAAAGATCATGGGCGCGATGTTGATCGTTTTTGCCCTGCTGATCGCGACAAATTCGGTCAGCTATCTGGCTGATTTTATGATCCGTCACTTTGATTTCAGCGGCACGCTGCAATAATTTCGGGAGGTTTTGATGAAACGCTTGGTTCTTTTTTTGGCGCTGATCTTGGGGTTTGGCCTGCCTGCGGGCGCGGTCACGCTTGGCGACGATGGCCTGCACAAGACGGAATGGCAGCACGAAACCTTCAAGGATCTGCGCGAAGATCTGGCCGAGGCGACGGCGCAGGGCAAGCGGCTGTTGATCATGATTGAACAGCGCGGCTGCATCTATTGCACCAAAATGCAGGAAGAGGTTTTTCCCGATCCGAGCATTGATGCCATGCTGAAAAATGACTATTTTGTCATTCAGATCAATCTGTTCGGCGATGTCGATGTGACGGATTTTGACGGCACAGTTCTGGCGGAAAAAGACATGGCGGTGCGCTGGGGGGTGATGTTTACCCCGACGCTGATCTTTTTGCCCGAAGAGGTGCCAGCCGATAAAACTGCGACACAGGCGGCGGTTGTTTCGATGCCCGGGGCCTTTGGCAAAGGCACCACCCGCGCGCTGCTGCAATGGGTCAAAGATCACGGCTATGATGGGCCCGAGCCGTTTCAAAAATACCTTGCAGGCCAGATCAACGCTGGAAATTGAAAAAGAATATTCAAAGATACAAATATACTTATTGCTACAAGTGACCTCCTTGTCTTATCGTAAAGTCAGGAGAGACCAGGGAGGACAATAATGCAAAGCAAAGTCATGCTCGGCTTGGTGCTGGCCGCGTTTGCGGCGCTACCCGCCGCAGCCCAGACGGCTCCAGCCGACGTTAGCTATGCCGAAGGCGCAATCGAGGCGAGCCTGACCGGCACCGCCGGCGATGCCGCTTCCGGTGCAAAAATCATGGGCAGCCGTGCGATGGGCAACTGCGTCGCCTGTCACGTTGTGACCGCACTGCCCGAGGCTGCCTTCCAAGGCAACATCGGCCCAGCCTTGGATGGGGCGGCCGACCGTTGGTCGCAAGCCCAGCTGCGCGGCATCGTTGCCAATGCGAAAATGACCTTTGAAGGCACGGTGATGCCCGCCTTCTACAAGACCACCGGCTATGTCCGCCCCGGCGATGCCTATACCGGCAAAGCCCCGACTGCGGATTTGCCACCGATTTTGGACGGCCAGCAGATCGAAGACGTCGTCGCCTATCTGATGACGCTGAAAGACTGAGGCAGGCGCCACAATGAACGAGGAGAAAACCATGAAACTTTCAAGACGTGATGCCCTCGCGTTGGGCTTTGGCGGGATCGCGGCAAGCTTGCTGCCGATGCCGCTTTGGGCCGAAGCGACTGACGAGGCCATCGCTGCCTTTACCGGCGGGGCCGCGATTGGCACCGCTGGCGTGACCCTGACCGCGCCCGAAATCGCTGAAAACGGCAATACCGTTCCGGTTTCGGTCAGCGCTCCGGGTGCCACTGCGATCATGCTGTTGGCCACGGGCAACCCCACCCCGGCGGTTGCGACCTTTAACTTTGGTCCTGCGGCCGGCTCGCAAAACGCGGCCACCCGTATTCGTTTGGCCAAGACGCAAAAGGTTGTCGCCATCGCCAAGCTGGCTGACGGCAGCTTTGCACAGGCCGAATCCACCGTAAAAGTGACCATCGGCGGCTGCGGCGGCTGATCGGGTCTGGCAAGGAGAGAGTTATGAACGACGTCAAACCCCGCGTGAAAGTTCCGAAATCGGCAGCTGTCGGTGAAGTGGTCACGCTGAAAACCTTGATCAGCCACCCGATGGAATCCGGCCAGCGCAAGGACGGCGAAGGCAAGCTGATCCCGCGTGAGATCATCAACCGCTTCACCTGCGATTTTAACGGCGCAAACGTGATCGACATCGCGATTGATCCAGCGGTTTCGACCAACCCCTATTTCGAATTCGACGTCAAAGTCGATGCCGCAGGGGAATTCGTCTTCACTTGGTATGATGATGACGGATCGGTCTACGAGGACAAGAAATCTATCGAAGTCGCCTAAGGCGGATATGCGGACTGACCCATCGCCACACAGGCGGCGGGTCTTCAAAAGGGAGGAATAACAATGCGTCTGCGTCTAGGCAGAACTTTAATCGCCGCCGCCGCAATGACCGTTTCGGTCGGCACTGTGGCCTATTGCGATGCCGTTGAAGGCGTCGATCTGGTTGTAAACGACGAAATCACCCTCGTGACGCGCACCGCTCCGGCGGCTTCGCTTGACGGGGCCTTGCCCGAGGTTCTGTCGGGCTGGCTGTTCCGCGAAGGCGAGACACGCACCATGCAGATGGACGATTTCTCGAACCCTGCTTTGGTCTTTGTCGATCAGGGCATGGATATGTGGAACAAGGTCGATGGCACCGAAGGCAAATCTTGCGCCTCTTGTCACGAAGACATTGCCAGCCTGAAAGCCACCCGCGCCACCATGCCAAAGATGAATCCTGCTGGGGATGATCTTTGGTCGATGGAGAACTTCGTGAACAACTGCCGCACCACCCATATGGGCGCGGAAGAGTGGAAATGGAGCGGGAACGACATGAAAAACATGACCGCCGCTATTTCGATGGCCGGTCGTGGCGAGCTGGTGCATCCGGCAATCGACGGGGCGGCGGCAGACTGGTGGCAGAAGGGCAAAGACCTTTACTACACGCGTTTTGGCCAGCTCGAGCTGTCTTGTGCCTCTTGCCACGAGCAGAACTACGGCAAAATGATCCGCGCTGATCACCTTAGCCAAGGCCAGTTGAGCGGCTTTCCGGTTTACCGTCTGAAAGATGCCGGTTTGGTTGGGATTCAGCAGCGTTTCAAAGGCTGTGTGCGCGATACCCGTGCGGAAACCTTCAAAGAAGGCTCTGCCGAATTCCGCGCGCTAGAGCTTTACGTCGCCTCGCGTGGTGACGGGCTTTCGGTTGAAGGTGTGGGCGTTCGCCCCTGATTGATCTTTGGCGCGGGGCAAGCCTCGCGCCAAACCCTCGGCTGCGGCCGACACATCCGCGCCGACCTTGCGCGCGAGATGCCAGACGGTTTGATATGGAGAAGACCAATGATTTCGCGCCGCGAGTTTTTGCAGGCCTCTGTTGCCGCATCTGCGATCTGGGGTGCCTCTGGCATCGGCAACTGGTCGCGCCTTGCGGCGCAACAGGCGCTGACCCAAGATCAGCTGTTGCAGTTTGATGATTTTGGCAATGTAACGCTGATCCATATCACCGATATTCACGCGCAGCTAAAGCCGATCTGGTTTCGCGAACCTGAAATCAACATCGGTGTTGGCGATGCCCACGGCAAACCGCCGCATGTGACCGGCGCCGATTTTATTAAGATGTTCAATCTGACCAAAGGCTCGCCCGAAGCCTATGCACTGACCCATGACGACTTTACCGCTCTGGGCAAAACCTATGGCAAGATGGGCGGCATGGACCGCGTGGCGACCGTGGTGAAATCTATCCGCGCCGCGCGGCCTGACAGCATTTTGCTGGATGGCGGCGACACTTGGCATGGCTCGATGACCTCGCTTTTGACCAAGGGTCAGGACATGGTCAATGTGATGAACAAACTGGGCGTCGAGGCGATGACCAGCCATTGGGAATGGACCTATGGCACCGAGCGCGTCAAAGAGATCGTCGATGCACTGCCCTTCCCGTTCTTGGGCGCGAATATCTTTGATTCTGAATGGGATGAACCCGCGTTTGAACCCTATAAGATCTTTGAAAAGGGTGGCGTTAAGGTTGGCGTGATCGGACAGGCCTTCCCCTATATGCCGATTGCCAACCCCAAGTGGATGTTTCCTGAATATTCGTTCGGTATTCGCCAAGAGCGGATGCAAGAGATGGTGGACGAGCTGCGCGCCAAGGGTGTCGATCTGGTGGTCTGCCTGTCGCACAACGGCTTTGACGTCGACCAAAAGATGGCAGCCCAAGTGCAGGGCATTGATGTGATCCTGACCGGCCACACCCATGACGCGATTCCTGAACCTGTTTTGGTGGGGCAAACCATTCTGATCGCCTCGGGGTCGAACGGCAAATTTGTCAGCCGCGTCGATCTGGATGTGCGCGATGGCCGCATGATGGGCTTTCGCCACAAGCTGATCCCGATTTTCGCCGATGTGATCACACCGGATGCCGAGATGGCGGCGCTGATTGACGGCGAACGCGAACCCTTCAAGGCGCAGCTGGAAGAAGAGATTGGCACCACCGAAAGCCTGCTCTATCGCCGCGGCAACTTTAACGGCACTTGGGATGATCTGATCTGTGACGCGGTGCGCTCGGAACGTGATGCGCAAATCGCGATGTCGCCCGGCGTGCGCTGGGGGCCTTCGGTGATGCCGGGAGAAGCGATCACGCGTGAGGCGATTCACAACGCCACATCAATGACTTATGGTCAGGTCTACCGCACCGAGATGACCGGCGAGACCATCAACACCATTCTGGAAGATGTCGCCGACAACCTGTTCAACACCGACCCCTATTACCAGCAGGGTGGCGATATGGTGCGGGTTGGTGGGCTTGGCTATCATATTGATGTCTCAAAACCTATTGGCAAGCGGATCAGCAATATGACCCTGCTGGCCACCGGCGAAGGCATTGATGCCAGCAAATCCTATACTGTCGCAGGCTGGGCCAGCGTCAACGAAGGCACCGAAGGTCCGCAAATCTGGGACGTTCTGGAAAGCCATATCCGCAAAATCGGCACGGTGAAAATCACGCCAAATACCTCGGTTGTGGTGACGGGCGCGTAAGCCCGCACCCACAGGAAAAGTCCCGTGAAGGAGAAAGACCCCATGACGGAAAAACCAACTGACACCGCAGACTTCGGCACCACGCGCCGTGGGTTTTTGCGGGCAAGCGTTGCAGGTTCGGCGCTGGCGGTGACCGGCGGCGCCGGCATGGCGCAGACGCCTGATCCGCTGATCACCACAGTGCAGCCTTGGGCGCAAAGCTTTGGCGATGGCGTCGATGCCACGCCCTATGGCCTGCCGATCCGCTTTGAAACCGACGTTGTTCGGCGCAACGTGCCTTGGCTGACGGCGGATGTGACCTCGTCGATCAACTTCACCCCGATCCATGCGCTGGATGGCACCATCACGCCGCAGGGCTGCGGGTTTGAACGCCACCACTCTGGCGCGATCGAGCTGTCGAAGGATGATTATCGGCTTATGATCAATGGCTTGGTCGATACGCCGCTTGTGTTCACCTATGCCGATCTGGAACGCTTTCCGCGCGAAAGCCGGGTGCATTTTCTGGAATGCGCCGCCAATACCGGCATGGAATGGGCCGGCGCGCAGCTGAACGGCTCGCAGTTTACCCATGGCATGATCCATAACATGGAATATACTGGCATCCCGCTGCGGCTGTTGCTGGAAGAGGCGGGCGTGCAGCCCGAGGGCAAGTGGATCTTGGTCGAAGGTGCCGACGCCTCGTCGAACGGCCGCTCGATTCCGATGGAAAAGGCGCTGGACGATTGCCTTGTTGCCTTCAAAGCCAATGGTGAGGCCCTGCGCAAAGAGCATGGCTATCCGGTGCGCTTGGTGGTGCCCGGCTGGGAGGGCAATATGTGGGTCAAATGGCTGCGCCGCATCGAAGTCGGTGATCAGCCTTGGGAAACCCGCGAAGAAACCTCGAAATACACCGACACCATGGCCGATGGTTCGGCGCGCAAATGGACATGGGTGATGGATGCGAAATCCGTGGTCACCTCGCCCAGCCCGCAAATGCCGATCAAACATGGCACTGGGCCGCTTGTGATCACAGGTTTGGCTTGGTCGGGTCGCGGGTCTATCACGCGGGTCGATGTGACGGTGGACGGCGGCAAAACCTGGCATGAGGCACGGCTTGCGCCGCAGGCCAGCGACAAGGCGCTGCATCGGTTCTATTTCGATCATGTCTGGGACGGGTCGGAAATGCTGCTGCAATCGCGCGCCACCGACAGCACCGGCTATGTGCAGCCGACAAAGGCCGCGCTGCGTGCCATTCGCGGCCTGAATTCGGTCTATCACAACAATTGCATTCAGACTTGGTGGGTCAAGTCGAACGGGGAGGCCGAGAATGTCGAAATTTCCTGAACTTCTATTAGGTTTGACGCTGGCCACTGCTTTGACCGCCCCCGCCTTTGCGGAAAAGATCGGTCTGGGCCGCGCCGCTTTGCCTGAGGAAATCGCCGCATGGAACCATGATGTGCGCCCCGATGGCCAAGGCTTGCCCGAAGGCTCGGGCGATGTGACCACCGGCGAGGATCTGTTTTCCGAGCGTTGCGCGGTTTGCCACGGCGAATTTGCCGAGGGCGTCGACAACTGGCCAAAGCTGGCCGGTGGTCAGGGCACTTTGGCCGATACCGACCCTTTGAAAACCGTAGGCTCCTATTGGCCCTATCTGTCGACCACCTTTGACTATGTGCATCGCTCGATGCCCTACGGCAATGCGCAGACGCTAGAGCCGAACGATGTCTATGCGATTCTGGCCTATATCTTGTATTCCAACGATCTGGTGGACGAGGATTTTGTGCTGTCGAAGGAAAACTTTGGCGAGGTCAAAATGCCCAACGCCGAGGGCTTCTTTGTCGACAATCGTGACACAGTGGAGCTGGCCGAGTTTTCAAAACCGGCTTGCATGGAAAACTGCAAGGATAAGGTCGAAATCACCGCCTATGCTTCGGTGCTGGATGTGACGCCGGACGAGGGCGCGGCCAAGGCCGAAGCGGTGGCCGAACCCGTTGCCGCCGAACCCGCTGCGCCTGCCGCGCCTGAACCTGTCGCCATTGATCCTGCGATGATCGAGGCGGGGGCGAAGGTGTTCAAGAAATGCGCCGCCTGCCACAAAGTCGGTGATGGCGCCAAAAACGGCGCGGGTCCGATGCTGAACGGTGTTGTTGGCCATAAGGCGGGCAGCGTCGAGGGCTTTAAGTATTCGCCAGCGATGTTGGCCGCAGGCGAAGCCGGGCTGATCTGGGATGAGGCCAGCCTTGACGCTTATCTGGCTGATCCGAAGGCGGCTGTTCCAAAGAACAAGATGTCTTTTGCCGGTCTGAAAAAGCCAGAGGATCGCGCGGCGTTGATCGCCTATCTTTCCAGCTTTTCTCAATGATTTCAGCCTTGGGCGGCCGCGCGCCGCCCAAGGGTTTCGATAGGATGCGAAACCAATGCCGCTTGACCGCCGCCATGTTCTAAAGGCTGCATTGACGGGGGCCGCTTGGCTCTCTGCGCCGATGTTGCAGGCCAAGGCTGGGCTGCATGTGGTGGTGATCGGCGGCGGTGTTGGTGGGGCCACCATGGCGCGGCTGTTGGCGAAAGCGGGGCTGCGGGTCAGCTTGGTCGAGCCGCATCCGGCCTATCACACCTGCTTTTTGTCCAACCTTTATCTTGGCGGTCTGCGCGATTTTGACAGCCTGACCTTTGGCTATCAGGCGCTGGCAGGCGCGGGTGTACAGATTTTGCAGACAACGGCCACAGCGGTTGATCGCTCGGCCAAGACGGTCACGCTTGGGTCGGGCGAGGTGCTGACCTACGACAGATTGGTGCTGTCAACCGGCATCGATTTTGTCGAGGACGCGCTGCCGGGGTGGACGCCAGAGGCGGCGCAGATCATGCCGCATGCGTTCAAATCCCCCGACCAAACCCGCTTGCTGCGCGATCAGATCGACGCGATGCCACAGGGCGGGGTCTTTGCGATGATCGCGCCGCCCGCGCCCTATCGCTGCCCACCTTCGCCTTATGAGCGGGTCTCGATGCTGGCGCATCGGTTGAAACAGACCAATCCGACCGCGAAAATCCTGATCTTTGACCCCAAGGATCATTTCACCAAACAGACCCTGTTCGAGAATGCTTGGGGCAAATATTACAATGGCATGATCAGCTGGATCGGCCCCGACTTTGGCGCGGAAGATCTGGAAATCCGCCCCGAAGCGATGCAGGTCGTGATCGACGGCGAAACCGTGGCCGTCGATGTCTGCAACGCCATTCCCGCTCAGCAGGCTGGCCGGATTGCAGCGCTTGCTGGCGTGACCGATGCCAGCGGCTGGGCCCCCGTTGATGCCTTTACCCTGCAAAGCCGGATGGATCCGCAGGTCTATGTCTTGGGCGACAGTGCCGCTGCGGGCGATATGCCGAAATCCGCCTTTGCTGCGCATGGTCATGCCTATGCCGCCGCTGCCGCCCTGCTGGCCGAAGCGGCAGGCGTTGCGCGCACGGACCCAAGCTATGCCAACATTTGCTGGTCGCTTTTGGCCCCCAATGACGCAGTGAAACTAAGCGAAAGCTTTCATCCGACGCCGGAAAAGTTCCAATCTGATAGTTTGATCATCAGCGCCCCTGATGAAAGCCCGCAGACCCGCAGTGAGACCGCAGCCGAGGGTCTAAGCTGGTACGAGCAGATCACCACTGACATATTTGGCTAGGCCGCAACGGGCCTGACTGCGGCACTTGCCACAATTATGCCTTAATCTGTGTCTTATTGGCCAAGATTTTTAGCTTAGTGGCGCTTATCGAGCCAAATTGTGTCCAATTTTAGTAAGAATTTATAGACAACGCCCCCTCGAGCTGGCTCTATACTAAAGATAAGAGTTCGATACCAATGGATGTCGAACCGCAAAAAAGAGCAGTCAGGCCGCAAAGGCCAAATCAGGTGTGTTTTTCAGGTTGAAAAGGCAGCTTTGGGCTTTGCCCTGCTGGTCTTGCCTTGCGCGTCACTGCGCAAACAAGCTGTTGGCACAAGCGGGGCGAAATGGCGACGTTTAACGGCACAAACAACAGCGATACCATTACCGGCTCTTCGGCGGGTGACCAGATCTTTGCCGGTGCGGGCGATGATATGGTCTATGGCGGCCGGGGTAATGATCTTATCAACTATGGCGCTGGCAACGATACGGTCTATGCCGGTTCTGGCAACGACACCATCGATGACGCCGGCGGGGCTCCGATTTTACCGGGCCAAAACCTTGTCTATGGCGGCTCGGGCAATGATCTGGTCTGGGATGGCTCGGGCAATGATACCTATTTCGGTGGTTCGGGCGATGATTCGCTTTGGGGCGAAAATGGTGGCGACGATCAGTATTTTGGTGACTCGGGCAGCGACAGCCTGTTTGGAGGCGTTGGCTGGGATCTGCTTGACGGCGGCACCGGCGATGACACGCTTGATGGCGGCACGGGCGATGACACGCTTTTGGGCGGCGATGGCTTTGACAGACTTTTTGGCGGTGCTGGCAATGATGTGCTGGACGGCGGGATTAATGACGACACGATTTATGGCGGCGATGGCAATGACGTCATTCTGGCCAATTTCGGCGTCAACGAAGGCTATTACGGTGGCGCGGGCGACGACACCTATCAGATCGCAGGCTCTGCGGTAGATGCCTATTCCTATAATTTGAATCTGGAAACCGGCCAGGATCAATACGGCAGGGTGCTTTCCAGCATTGAAACCGTGCTTGGCGGCAGCGGCACCGATACGATCACAGGGCGCAACGACACCTCTGAATTGCTGGATGGCGGCGCGGGCAATGACATTATCAGTGGCAATGGTGGCAATGACACCCTTTTGGGCGGCCTTGGCGATGATTCTGTTTACGGCGGCGACGGCAACGACCTGCTTTATGGCGGTGCCAACAATGACCTTATCGTCTACGGCACGGGCAATGACACCGTTTACGCGGGTGACGGCGATGATACCATTGATGATGTCGGAGGGATTGCGAATAACACCGGCAGCAATCTGATCTATGCCGGCTCCGGCAACGACTTCGTCTGGGATGGCGCAGGCAACGACAGCACCTATGGTGGCGCCGGCGCGGATACGATCATTGGTGACAACGCTGGCGATGATTTTGTCGATGGCGGTCAGGGCGCAGATTATATCACAGGCGGTGCGGGCAATGACACGCTGGACGGCGGCACCTTCGATGGTGAGGCCGATACGATTTACGGTGACGGTGGCAATGACGTCTTGTTCGGCGGCACCGGCGGGTCGGATTTGCTTTTTGGCGGCGCAGATAATGACACGCTGAATGGCGGCCTGGGCACCGATGTGCTTTACGGCGACGCTGGCGATGATGTGCTTTATGGCGATATGCAGTTTGGCGGTGTGTCTGGCGCGGAGGCAGATACGCTTTATGGCGGCATTGGCAATGACTCGCTTTTCGCCAATCCAAACGCCAATGCGCAAGGTGCTTTCCTTTACGGCGGCGCGGGCAACGACTTTGTTCAAGGCAGCGGCCAAGCCGATTACATCGAAGCTGGGGATGGCAATGACGTCATCGTGGCGGGCGCTGGTGATGACATTGTCTTGGGTGGTGCGGGGGATGACAGTCTTGCGGGCGGTGCCGGCAATGATCTGATCTATGGTGATACAGGCGGTTCGGCTCTGATCGGCAACCGCATCACCAATGGCGATTTTAGTGCCGGCTTGACGGGTTGGACGATCGGCAACCCAACGGGTGGCGCAGCGCCGATGGAATACGGCGATGGCCGAGCCTCGTTCAACAACAACGAAGAGGCAGTCTACGGCGATTCGATCCGGCAGACATTTCAGGCGGCGGTTGGTCAGCAGCAGACCCTGACCCTGGATCTGCTTGAAAATGGCAGTGGTGTTGGCAACCATACCTTCCAGATCGACATTCTAAATGCAAACGGCACGGTCATAGCCACCACGACGCAAACCGTGAACAATGCATCGGTGCTGCCGGTCAGTCTGAATTTCACCCCTGCGACAACACTCAACACCCTTGTGATCACCAACACCACCTCGAGTTCTGGTGTGGTGTCTGATGGTCAGGTTGACAATGTGGTCATTCAGTCCTCGGGGCTGCTTAACTCGGATTTTTCGGGCAACGGCAACGATAGCATTCAGGGCGGTGATGGCGCCGATACAATCTATGGTGGCGCGGGTAATGACACCATTTCCGGCGATGCCGGCAATGATCTGATCTATGGGGATGTCGGAGACCCTGTCTTGACAGGCAACCGCATCACCAATGGCAATTTCAGCTCGGGGTTGTCGGGCTGGACGATTGGCAACCCAACCGGTGGCGCAGCGCCGATGGAATACGGCGATGGCCATGCCTCGTTCAACAACAACGATGAGGCCGCCTACGGCGATTCGATCCGGCAAAGCTTTCAGGTCAATGCGGGCCAACAGCAGACGCTAAGCCTCGATCTGCTGGAAAACGGCTGGGGCGTCGGCAAACACACTTTCAAGATCGAAGTTCTGGACGCATACGGCACGGTTATCGGCACAACAACCCAAACTGTGAACAATGCATCGGTGCTGCCTGTCAGCCTGACCTTCACCTCTGCCACGACAAACAACACCTTGGTGATCACCAATACCACTGCGACCGCCACTGTTGCGACCGATGGTCAGGTTGACAATGTGGTCATTCAATCCTCGGGTCCATTGCCTGCGAATTTTGTGCCCAGCGGAGATGATAGCCTTCAGGGTGGCGACGGGTCTGACGCCCTGTTTGGCGGCGCTGGAAATGATACGCTGGACGGCGGTGCAGGAGCCGATACGCTGACAGGGGGCGCGGGGGCGGATGTTTTTGTCGTCCAGGGTGCCGATACAATCACCGACTTTACCACCGCTGATTTTGTCGATCTTTCGCAGTTTTACAACGCCACCACTTTGGCGGCGCGGAATGCGGCTAATCCGGGCAATACCTATAGCACTGCCCTAACGTGGCTGCGCGCAGATCAGGCCGATGGAATTTTACAATCGGCCGGTGGCTTACAAATCCTGAATGGCGGCGTGGCGGTGGATGCCACTTTGCTGACAGTGCAAGACACCGCTGTGTGTTTTGTCAAAGGCACGCGGATCACCACTGCCAAAGGCAAGCGCCCTATCGAAATGCTCAAGCGCGGTGATTTGGTTGAAACTGCTGACCATGGCTTGCAGCCGATCCGCTGGATCGGCTCGATGACTGTCGCGGCGCGGACAGATTTGGCGCCGATCTTGATCGAAGCCGGAACCCTAAGCAATCGCCGCGATCTGCTGGTGTCGCCCTTGCACCGGATGGTGGTGCGCGGTTGGCAGGTTGAGCTGCTGTTTGGCGAAGAGGAGGTGTTGGTTCCCGCCAAGATGCTGGTCGATGGCGGGGCGATCCGCGCCGTGCCGATGGCCCAGGTCACCTATTTTCACATCATGTTCGACTCACATCAGATCGTCTATGCAGAAGGCACGCCCAGCGAAAGCTTTTATCCCGGCGAGGAAGGCTTTGCCGCGCTGAGTTCGGCCTCGCGGGCGCAAATCTTTGCGACCTTTCCTAATTTGCTGCGCGACGGTCTGGCCAGCTATGGTGCCTCGGCGCGGCGTAGTTTGCGCGCCCATGAGGCGAAGTTGTTGCAGATCTCTGACGGGCCGTATGTCTGGCGCGAACCGATGCGACTGGCGGGTTAAGCGCCAGAGGCCAAGCGCGGTCAGCCTGTGACACTCAATCCTGGCTTGGGCGTCACAGGCAAAGGCATCAGGCGCGCACCAGCTTTTCGTAATCGGCGGAGATTTGCTGCGTCAGGGCGCCAACTTCAAAATTGTAATCCCCGATCTGACCAACCGGCGTCACCTCGGCTGCGGTTCCCGTCAGCCAGCATTGCTGGAAATCTTCCAATTCAGCGGGCATGATAACACGCTCGTGAACTGTGATGCCCTTTTCGCGCAGCATACCAATCACGGTCTGGCGGGTGATGCCGTTCAAGAAAGCGTCGGGCTTGGGGGTATGCACTTCACCGTCTTTGACAAAGAAGATATTCGCGCCTGTCGCCTCGGCAACATAGCCGCGATAGTCAAACATCATCGCATCCGAACAGCCCTTGGCCTCGGCTGCATGTTTCGACATCGTGCAGATCATGTAAAGTCCGGCGGCCTTGGCAGCATGCGGAATGGTTTCGGGCGAAGGCCGTTTCCACTTGGCGATGTCAAGCTTGGCGCCTTTCATCTTGGCGTCGCCGTAATAGTTGCCCCAAGACCAAACCGCGACCGCCATGCGGATCGGGTTGCGCTTGGCCGCAACGCCCATGTCTTCGCCCGCACCGCGCCACGCGAGTGCCCGCACATAGCCGTCGGTCAGGTTGTTGGCCTTGAGCGTTGCTTCTTTTGCGGCTTCGATTTCGGCCACCGAATAGGGCAGCGGCATGTCCAAAAGCTCGCCCGATTTGCGCAGGCGTTCGGAATGCTCGACCGATTTAAAGATCTTGCCGCCATAGCAGCGCTCGCCCTCGAAAACCGAAGAGGCGTAATGCATGGCATGGGTCAGGATATGCACCTGAGCCGAGCGCCATTCCACCAATTTGCCATCCATCCAGATGAACCCGTCGCGATCGTCATAGCCAGCCATGTTCGACTCCAATTTGCATAAGTTGCGCGCAATAGGTCCGAAACGGGCATAAAGTTGCGCGAAATCGTGATTTGGCTAAACCTTATGACTTGGAATGTCAACAAGACTGACGTAAATTCGCTGCAAAGGGAGACACCGATGGCCGAGACACCTGCCGGCGGCGAAAGCCTGCTGTTTCTAACCGATGAGAATATCCGCAAGGGTGTCGAGGCGATGTTTTTCGCCTATCGCGGCTTTACCGCTGACCCTGACCGCATTCTGGAAGGCATGGCATATGGCCGTGCGCATCATCGCGCGGTGCATTTCATCCACCGCTCGCCCGGCACTACCGTTGGCAATTTGCTCGCGATTTTGGGAGTGACCAAGCAATCGCTGAACCGCGTGCTGCGCAGCCTGTTTGACGATGGGCTGGTCGAGGCGCGTGTTGGCAAGAAAGACAAGCGCGAGCGGCATCTTTATCTGACCGAAAAGGGCGCAGCCTTGGAACGGACGCTGTCTGACGCGCAACGTGCGCGGATGCGCGCGGCTTACCGCGCCGCTGGTCCCGCCGCAGTGCAGGGGTTTCGCACCGTGCTGGAGGCGATGATGGACCTCGAACAGCGCCGCCAATACCTTACCTTGAAAGAGGGAACTTTATGAGTGATCTTGCTGCGCATCTTTTGGTGGTTGATGATGACGAGCGCATTCGCGGTCTGTTGCAGAAGTTCTTGATCCGTAATGGTTTTCTGGTTTCGGTCGCCCGTGATGCGGTTCAGGCGCGCAGGCTTTTGGCGGGGCTGGAATTTGATATGCTGGTGCTAGATGTGATGATGCCGGGCGAAGATGGCATCACCCTGACCCGCGATTTGCGCCGCAGGCTTTCGGTGCCGATCTTGCTGCTGACCGCCAAGGGCGAGACCTCGAACCGTATCGAGGGGCTAGAGGCGGGGGCGGATGACTATCTTGTAAAGCCCTTCGAGCCCAAAGAGCTTTTGCTGCGGATCAACGCCATTTTGCGCCGGATGCCTGCACAAACCGCCAACGGTGCGGTGCCAAAGGTGCTGCATCTGGGCCAAGTGCGCTATGACATTGATCGTGGCGAGCTGTGGCAGGGCAACGAGCTGGTGCGGCTGACCTCGACCGAAGCGGGTCTGATGCGGGTCTTTGCTGCGCAGCCCGGAGTGGCGCTGTCACGCGACCGGCTGGTTGGCGATCTGCCGCGCGAAGAGGGCGGCGGCCAAGAACGCGCGGTTGATGTGCAAATCACCCGTCTGCGTCGGAAGATTGAGGCCGACCCCAAACAGCCGCGCTATCTGCAAACCGTGCGCGGCGAAGGCTATATGCTGCAACCCGATTAAGGCGCTGCAAGGCTTTGGCTGACGCGATAGGCTTGACGGAAAGCGATGTGGGCTTGCATGCTTTGGTGCATGGCCATGACCCACAGGGCCGCAGCAAACAAAGGCCGATCATGACAACCCTGTGTTTCCGCCATAGCGCCTTTGCAGGGCATGTCACCCCCGCGGGCCATCCTGAACAGGTGGCGCGTCTGGCGGCGGTGGATGCGGGTTTGGCAGGTCTGGATTTACGGTTCGAAGACGCCCCACTTGCCGCCGATGCCGAAGTGCTGCGCTGCCATCCGCAGGCCTATCTTGACCGCCTGCGCGCGGCTGTTCCCGCCAGTGGGTTTGCGCAGGTTGATGGCGATACCTATCTGTCTGCCGGATCGCTTGATGCCGCCTTTCGGGCGGTGGGTGGCGCTTGTGCGGCGGTGGATGCGGTGGTTGCAGGCACCGCGCGCAACGCCTTTGTTGCCGCCCGCCCGCCGGGGCATCACGCGGAAACCGAAACCGCGATGGGCTTTTGTCTGTTTGGCACCGTCGCCATTGCCGCCAAGCGCGCACTTGATCATCACGGGCTGTCGCGGCTGGCGATTGTCGATTTCGATGTGCATCACGGCAATGGCAGCCAAGATCTTTTGTGGCATGAACCCCGCGCGCTGTTTTGTTCCAGCCATCAGATGCCGCTTTACCCAGGGTCCGGCAGCCCGCGCGAGGTTGGCGCGCATGGGCAAATCGTCAATCTGCCGCTGCGCGACGGCAGCGGTGGCGGGTCAATGCGCGCAGGCTATGAGGCGGTGATCTTTCCCCGCATCGCCGCCTTTCGCCCTGAATTGATCCTTGTCAGTGCCGGTTTTGACGCCCATGCCGATGACCCGCTGGCGGGGCTGGAATGGCAGGCGGAAGATTTCGCTTGGCTGACGCACCGCATTTGCGATTTGGCCGATACCTTCTGTCACGGGCGGGTGGTATCCTGTTTAGAGGGCGGCTATGATCTGCCTGCGCTGACGGCTTCGGTCGCAGCCCATGTTGGTGTTTTACAGGAGCGCAGCCGATGACCGACAAGCCCGCCGTCGCGAAAGCCGTGGCAGAGATGAGTTTTGAAGAGGCGATGGCCGCTTTGGAAACCGTGGTCACCCAGTTAGAGCGTGGCGAAGTGGCGCTCGAACAAAGCATCGCGCTTTACGAACGCGGGGCTGCGCTGAAAGCCCATTGCGCCGACAAATTGAAAAACGCCGAAGAAAAAGTCGAGCTGATCCGGGCCGCCGAAGGCCGCGCTGTCAGCGCCACCGCGGTGGAGGGGATGTGAGCTTTCCGGCCCGTCTTGCTGCCGATGCCGCCCTGATCCAAGCGCGGCTTGATACGGCCTTTGCCGCCAAACCTGATCAAGCCGTGATCCATGCGATGGCCTATGCCTCGGCGGGCGGCAAACGGCTGCGCGGCTTTCTGGTGCTGGAATCGGCGCGGATGTTGGGGGTCGAGGCGTCTTGTGCCCTTCCTGCCGCCGCCGCTGTCGAAGCGATGCACGCCTATTCGCTGGTGCATGACGATCTGCCGGCGCTGGATAACGACGATCTGCGCCGTGGTCTGCCGACGCTGCACCGCAAATGGGATGAGGCCACGGCGATCCTTGCAGGCGATGCGCTGCAAACCCTTGCCTTCGAGCTGCTGACCGACCCCGCCCTTGGCGCAGCCGAGGTGCGCATCGCCTTGGTCGCGGGTCTTGCGCGTGCCGCAGGGGCCGATGGCATGGTCTACGGACAAGCGCTTGATATCGCAGCCGAAACCGCCGCTGATCCTTTGACGCTTGCGCAGATTACAGCACTTCAGGCGGGCAAAACCGGCGCGCTGATCCAGTTTTCTGCCGAAGCAGGCGCCGTGATCGCAGGGGCTGATCCCGCCCCGCTGCGCGCCTATGCCGATGCGCTGGGCCTTGCCTTTCAGATCGCAGACGACATTCTGGATGTCACCGGCGATGCCACCAAAGCCGGAAAGCGGCTGCAAAAAGATGCCCAAGCCGGCAAGGCCACCTTTGTGTCTTTGCTGGGGCTTGAAGCGGCCCGTGCGCGCGCCACTTCCCTTGTGGCCGAGGCCTGCGACAGCCTTGCGCCCTATGGCGCGCCTGCCCGTAACCTGATCGACTGTGCCCGTTTCGTGATCGCGCGGGAAAGCTGAGGAAATATGCCGAACCGTCCCGTGACCCCCACGCTTGACCGCGTGAAGCTGCCCGCCGATATGAAGGGCTTTTCGGACCGCGAGCTGCGGCTTTTGGCCGATGATCTGCGGGCGGAAACCATCTCGGCGGTCTCTGTCACCGGCGGGCATCTGGGCGCTGGGCTGGGCGTGGTCGAACTGACGGTTGCGCTGCATGCGGTGTTCAACACCCCGCGCGATAAAATCATCTGGGATGTCGGGCATCAATGCTATCCGCATAAAATCCTGACCGGTCGCCGCGAGCGGATCCGCACGCTGCGCACCGAAGGCGGGCTCTCGGGCTTTACCAAACGCAGCGAATCTGCCTTTGATCCCTTTGGCGCGGCGCATAGCTCGACCTCGATTTCCGCAGCACTGGGCTTTACGATGGCCGCCCATCTGGGCGGTGATCCGGGCGATGCGGTGGCGGTGATCGGCGACGGGTCGATGTCGGCTGGCATGGCCTTCGAGGCGATGAACAACGCGGGCCATCTGAAAAAGCGCATGTTCGTGATCCTGAACGACAACGAGATGTCGATTGCGCCGCCTGTGGGGGCTTTGTCGGCCTATCTCAGCCGCATCTATGCGGGCGAGCCGTTTCATGATCTGAAATCGGCGGCCAAGGGCATGGTGTCTTTGCTGCCCGAACCCTTTCAAGAAGGTGCGCGCCGCGCCAAGGAAATGCTTAAAGGCATGGCGGTGGGCGGCACTTTGTTCGAGGAACTGGGGTTTTCCTATATCGGGCCGATTGATGGCCACGACCTTGATCAACTGCTGCCGGTGCTGCGCACAGCCCATGCCCGCGCCACTGGCCCGACCTTGATCCATGTGCTTACCAAAAAGGGCAAGGGCTATGCCCCCGCCGAGGCCGCGCGCGATAAGGGCCATGCAACAGGCAAGTTTGATGTGCTGACGGGGGTGCAGGTCAAGGCCGCCTCGAACGCGCCAAGCTATACCAAAACCTTTGCCCAAGCTCTGATCGCCGAGGCAGAGGCCGACGATAAAATCGTTGCCATCACCGCTGCCATGCCCGATGGCACCGGGCTTGATCTGTTCGGCGCGCGCTTTCCAAAACGCACCTTTGACGTCGGCATTGCCGAACAGCACGCGGTGACCTTTTCGGCAGGCTTGGCGGCAGGCGGGATGAAGCCGTTTTGCACGATCTATTCGACGTTTTTGCAGCGCGGCTATGATCAGGTGGTGCATGATGTCGCCATTCAGCGCTTGCCGGTGCGCTTTGCCATCGACCGCGCGGGGCTGGTGGGGGCCGATGGTGCCACCCATGCGGGCAGCTTTGATGTGGCGTTTTTGGCCAATCTGCCCGGCATGGTGGTGATGGCCGCCGCCGATGAGGCCGAGTTGATGCATATGGTCGCCACCGCCGCCGCGCATAACGATGGGCCGATCGCCTTTCGCTATCCGCGCGGCGAAGGCACCGGCGTCGAGATGCCTGCGCGCGGCACTCCGCTTGAAATCGGCAAGGGGCGGATCATCCAGCAGGGCGCAAAGGTTGCGCTGCTGTCGTTTGGCACCCGCCTGTCCGAGGTGCAAAAGGCCGCGGAATCTCTTGCGGCCCAAGGCATTACCCCCACGATCGCCGATGCCCGTTTCGCCAAACCGCTGGACCGCGAGATGATCTTGACGCTTGCCCGCGACCATGCGGCGCTGATCACCATCGAGGAAGGCGCTGTCGGCGGCTTTGGCAGCCATGTCGCGCAGCTTTTGGCCGATGAGGGCGTGTTTGACCGCGGCCTTAAGTTCCGCTCGATGGTGCTGCCCGACATCTTTATTGATCAGGCCAGCCCCGAGGCGATGTATCAGGTCGCAGGCATGGATGCCGCCCAGATCGAGGCGAAAGTCCGCGCGCTGTTCCTAGAATAGGTCGTGCCAAAGCGTGCCATCATGGCAGCGCAGCTTATTGCTGGTGCTGTCATAGTAAATGTCGCCCGCCGCAGGACTTGCAGGTGCCGCTGAAGGTTCAAGCCGCAGCACGCTTGCAATATGCACCGCGCGGGCAGGGGCATAGGTGCCAAAGCCCGCATGCCCCGTCGCCTTGTCGATCACCAGCGCAGCCAACCAATCGCTGCCATTGGCGCTGACCTTGATTGCGAAATCATCGCTGCCGCTTAGCCCCATTTCGGCGCGCCCCGCCCAGCCGCTTTGATAAAGCAGGCTTGCGGTGTCGCTGGCGCTTGCCTTGTTGATCTTGATCTGATGGCCCGCGCCGTCATGGGTGAACAGGCTGGCGTCACTGGCCACCACCAAACGGTTGGTGGTATCGGCGCTGGCATTGATGCCAAAGCTGGCCGGCGTGCCAAGGCTTGCGGGCACGGCCAGCCACTGCGTGCCGTCACAATAGACCAAGGCCGCTGTCGTCAGATCCCAAGCCCGCCAGCCTGATTGCGGTGCCACGAACTGCCAAGCGGGGTCTGCCCAAACCGCCAGCTTGCCCGCCTGTCCGGCCCAATCGCCGACAGGGGCTGCGCCCAAAGCCCAAACTTGCCCGTCAGCGGGCAGCGCGGGCGGGGTCACGGCATTTGCGTCTTGCAGCACCAATTGCACCACCGCATCCAACTGCCGCAGCGCCTCGTTATGGGTGACATGTTTTTGCGCCTGCGAGGGCGCGATATAGGGCAGGGCAAGGCGAGGGGTTTGATCCATTTTGGCGCTCCGGCATGGGCTGTTTGGATCAAAAGCATCGCGGCGGGGCGTCAAAAATCGGTTATCGCTGCCGCCGCGCCGTTCACATCGTTTTAACCTTGCGGCAAAACCACGACCTCGACCCGCCGGTTCAGCGCGCGACCGGCTGCGGTGGCGTCATCGGCGCGTGGCGTGGCCGGACCAACCCCGTCGAAATCGATCTGCTCTGGCTTTAGATCAAACTTTGTCAGCAGCAGCGCCTGTACGCTGGCCGCACGTTGTTTTGAAAGCTCGATATTGGCAGAAAGCGGCCCCGTGGCATCGGTATGGCCGATCAAAGTCACCCGCCGCTTGGGGTCTGCCCGCAACCAAGCCGCCAAATCGCGCAGGCTGGCGTAATCGCCCGGCGCAAGGCTGGCCGAGCCTGCGGGGAAATCCAGATCCTCGAGCACCACCTTTTGCGCCGCCGTCAAGGCAAGCGCCAGATCGCTTTGGGCCTCAACCGGCGGCGCGGCCGCACTGGCCGCAAGGGTCAGTTGCACAAAGCCCGCCTCTGCCCCGCGCGAGACCAAAAGACTGGCATAGTCCAGCCCCGCCTGACCCTGCCGCTGCGCCAAAAGATAGCGGAAATCGCCCAGATCAATATGCAGGGCAGGTTCGGACAAAGTCCTGATATTAAAGCGAAAATCGAAACCACCACAGGCCTGATCGCTGCACTCAAAGATCGGTTGATAGCCGGCTTGCACGATTTGCCGCGCCAAATCCTGCATCAGATCCTTGGTCACGGGGCGCGCAATCGCAAGCCGCCACGCCACTTGCCGCAGCTGCCCCACCCCCTGCACCATCGCGGCTTTGCCATCGACAAAGGCGCCAGAGGCAAGCGCGAAGCTGCCGATCTCGTGGCTTTCGTCGGTCTGTTCGGCGGGGGCTGGAAAGGTCAAAACCAGATCAGGTGCCGCCCAAAGCGGGCGCACCACTGCGCCCAACAGCGCCAAGCCAAGGAAAACAGCTTTCTCTAACCGCACACTCACCTGCTCGGTCCCCTAAGGGGTTATTTCCGACGATAGTGATACTGTCCCACAAGCCCCAAACCAAGAGAAGTATAAAGCGCGCGCGCAGCTGCATTGGCCTCGGTCACCACCAAGGAAAAGCTGTGCGCGCCGTTATCTTGTGCCCATTGCACTGCGGCCCGCAAGATATTGTTGGCGGAACCCTGCCGACGCTGGGCGGGGGTGACTTCAAGCGCGTGCAGCATCGCGCAGCCCTCATGCAGGGCGACAAACCCCACGCCTGCCGCGCGGTCATTGGCGCGGCCCAAAATCGCCACCTTGGGTGCCTTTGCCCGCGCCATCACCGCCACGCGCGCAGGGCCAATGCCGCCCTCTTGCCACAGGGTTTCGGCAATCGCCATTGGCGGCCAATGCGGAAAGGTGGTCATGTAATCCGGCGGTGGCAGCGCCAGATCTGTGATCTTGGCCGCATAGCCGACAACCGGATCGACCAGGCGATAGCCCTGCGCCGCAAGCGCTGCATCCAGCGCCTCTTCGCCCGGATAGATCACAAAAATCAGCGGCTGGCCCAGCGCCTGCATTGCGGCCTCGGCCAGGGGAATGTCTTGCACCGTCCAGCCTGCGCGCGGCGAGGTTGCCATCACCCGCTGCCCGCCGCCTTGCCCCTCGCGGATCAGCCATGGCCCCACCGCCTGCGTGCGGACCGCAGGCCAAGTCGCCTCCATCACCGCGCGCAGATCAAATGTCATGGCGCAAACATCGCCGTCAGCCGCGCCATGGCGGCTGCAACCTGCGCGCCATCGGCACCTCGGATCACCAGATTGGTGCCGTAAGCCCCGTCTTGGGTGAAGGGATAAGAGCCCATCGACAGATCAGGATACTCTGCCGCCAAAGCGCCAAAGCCTTCGGCCACCGTGCCTTCGCCCAGCATCAGCCGCAGGTTTTGCGTCACCAAAGGCGCGCCGCCGGTCAGCATCGGCAGAACCGAGGCGACCATGGCCTCGAACACTTTCGGCACCCCCGCCATCACATGGCAATTGCCAAGGCTGAAGCCCGGCGCGACCGACACCGGGTTTTCGATCAGCACGGCGCCATCTGGTATCCGCGCCATCCGCTGGCGGGCTGCGTTAAACTCCATGCCTTGGCGGGCATAATGCGCACCCAAAAGCTCCATCGCATCAGCGCGGTGGCTGATGCCCGCGCCAAAGGCCGCAGCCACCGCATCGGCGGTGATGTCATCATGCGTCGGGCCAATGCCGCCCGAAGTGAACAGATGGTCATATTTTGCCGAAAGCGCCTGCACCGCCGCGACAATCTCGGCATGGACATCGGCGACGACGCGCACCTCGGCCAGATCAATGCCCCGCGCGGTCAGCGCATTGGCGATAAAGTGCATATTGGAATCGCGGGTGCGTCCTGACAGGATCTCGTCCCCGATCACAAGCATGGCGGCGGTTGGGTTGGGCATGGTGTTCTCCACTGGGTTAACACTGGTATAGGGCGCGAAAGGGCGCTTTCAAACCCCCGTCGCAAAGCCAACTGCCGGCAGATTGCCCCGTGGGTCTGGCGTTGCCGCGCTGCTTGTCCTATCTAGGACGAAACCGGAGGGCTAGCGCGTGGAAGATATCCGTGGTCGACTGACAAAAGACGGCATTCGCATCTATGAGGATGCAGATTTTGCAGGCATGCGCGAAGCAGGCCGGATCGCCGCTGAAATTCTGGACATGGCGATTGACTACGTCAAAGTCGGGGTCTCGACTGCAACCATTGATGATTTCATCCGCGAAGAGATCGTCCGGCGCGGCGTCACCTCGGCCACCATCGGCTATAAGGGTTATCAGCACGCCTCTTGCATCTCGGTCAACCATGTCGTCTGCCATGGCATTCCGGGCGCTAAGATCTTGGCAGATGGCGATATTCTGAACATTGATGTGACGGTGATCGTTGACGGTTGGTTTGGCGACACCAGCCGGATGTATGTTGCAGGCAATGCCCCGCGCAAGGCCGAACGGCTGATCGAAGTCACCCACGAAGCGCTGATGCGCGGCATTGCGGCGGTGAAACCGGGCAATACCTTTGGTGACATCGGCTTTGCCATTCAGTCTTATGTCGAGGCCAACCGCATGTCGGTGGTGCGCGATTTCTGCGGCCATGGGCTTGGTCGGGTGTTCCACGCGCCGCCAAACGTGCTGCACTATGGCCGCGCCAATGCCCGCGAGGTCTTGGAAGAGGGGATGTTTTTCACCATCGAGCCGATGGTGAACCTTGGCCGCCCGGAAACCAAGGTTTTGGCCGATGACTGGACCGCCGTGACCCGCGATAAATCGCTGTCCGCGCAGTTTGAACATTCGGTCGGTGTAACGGCCACGGGCTGCGAGATCTTTACGCTTTCGCCCGCAGGCAAGTTTCATCCGACCTATGGCTAAAGCCGCAAAAGTGCTGCCAAGTCTTTCATATCGCTGAACAGGTCTGCGCCAACAGCCGCTAAGGCTGCGTTGCCGTGTGGCGCATATCCCAAACAGCGCATACCCGCCGCGCGCGCCGCCATCGCCCCGTTTGGGCTGTCTTCGATCACAACCGCGCGGGCAGGATCGGCGCCAAGCTGGGCTGCGGCGTAAAGGTAAAGATCAGGCGCCGGTTTGGGTTTGCCAAGGCTTTGGCCCGAATAGACATGGCCACCAAAGCGCGCCAAAAGCTGCGGGTGTTGGCCCAGCGTCACCGCCATCTTGGCCTCTGACCCATTCGAGCCGATGGCATAAGGCACGCCGCTTGCGTCCAGCGCGTCTAGCACCGCCTCGATTCCGTCGATCAGATTGGTGCCAAGCGCCAGATCAGCATAGATTTTTTCGTAAAAATCCGCCACCCAGCCCGCAGGCAGATCGGCCCCCAATGCGCGCGCGGCCAAATAGACGCCGTGAATGGTGCCGCCCAGAAACAGCTGCTCCATCTGCGCCCGCGTCAAATGCAGGCCATAGCCCGCCAGTTCCGTGCCCAGCAGGGCAAAGGTCTGCCCTTCGCTGTCCACCACCACGCCGTCGCAATCAAACAGCACCGCCGAAGGGGTCATAGCTCGGCCCTCAGGATCGTCACCAAAGTATCGCCATATTTGCGCTGATCCAGCTGAGTAAACCCCTCAGGCGTCAGCGGTTTTAGGTTTTCTTCCCAGATCACAAGCGCCTCGGCGGCAAGCCACGGCCGCAGCGCCTGCAAAGCCGCCTCGCCCATCGCCTTGCCATAGGGCGGGTCCAGAAACACCACATCAAACCCTGCACCCGGATTGATCCCCGGTTTCAGGGCATCGCGCCGCAAGATTTCGCAGCGCGGCTCTGCCCGCATCAGCGCGATGTTGCGCTTTAGAACGGCGGTCGAGGTTGCGCCGTTTTCGATGAAAACCGCCTCGGCCGCGCCGCGTGACAGCGCCTCTAGCCCAAGCGCGCCGGTGCCTGCAAAGACATCCAACACCCGCGCCCCGCGCAAGGGGTTGCCATAGCCGCCATTGATCAGCAGGTTAAAAATCGACTCGCGCACGCGGTCTGAGGTGGGTCGCAAATGCGCCGCCGCATCGCCTTCGCCAAGCGGGCTTAGATGCAACCCCCGCGCCGTGCCGCCGATGATCCTCATGCGGTAAGCAGGCTTTTCAGCGCAAGGCTTGGGTCCGCGACCATCGCCTTGCTGGGGGATTTTCCGGCCTCGATCAAGCGCTTGCCCACCATATAGGCGCGCGGATCATTCATCGCATCCACCGCCAAAAGCTGATCGCCGCAATAATACCAGAACGACACCGACGCCCCTTCCGGCCCGCGCGTCACGATGCTGTCATAGCCCGTGTTCAGCCCCGCGATTTGCAGCTTGCAGTCATATTGATCCGACCAAAACCACGGTTTCGCAACATAGGGCTGGTTCGCGCCCATGATGTTTTCGGCCACCGCTTCGGCCTGATCAATCGCATTGCCCACCGATTCCAAGCGCAGCCGCCCCGCGCCATGCGGAAAGCTGGCGCAATCGCCCGCCGCCCAGATCGACGGATCAGAGGTGCGGCCCAAAGTGCTGGTCTTGATGCCGTTGTCAATTTCAAGCCCAGCCTGTTCGGCAAGCGCGGTTGCAGGCATGATCCCGACGCCAACGATGACAAAATCGGCTGGCAATTCGCGGCCATCAGTCAGCCGCGCCCCCGTCACCCGTACCTCGCCCAGCAGGCGGTCAAGCCCGGTTGCCTCAAGAATTTTCACCCCATGCGCCTGATGCAGGTCGCGGAAATAAGCGCTGGTTTCGGGCGAGGCGACGCGCTGCAAAATCCGCGGCGCCATCTCTAAGACCGTCACATCCAACCCCAGCTTGGCGGCCACGGCAGCAGCCTCCAGCCCAATATAGCCGCCGCCCACGATGATCAGCCGCCGTCCAGCCGCAAATTCGGGCTGCATCGCATCCACATCGGCCAAGCTGCGCACAGTAAAGACGCCGTCCAAACCGCCACCAATCGCCGCTGGCAATCGACGCGGAATGGATCCTGTGGTCAGAACCAGCTGATCATAGGTCAGAGTCTCAAGCCCGACTGTCACGGTTTTCTTCACCGGATCAATTGCTTGCACAGGGTGACCCAAGCGCAGATCAATCGCATTCTCGGCGTAAAACTCTGGCCCCCGCAGCCACAGCCGTTCCGCCTCCATCTGCCCCAGCAGATAGGCCTTCGACAGCGGTGGGCGCTGATAGGGCGGCGCCGTTTCTTCGCCGATCAAGGTGATCGAGCCATCATGACCCAAAGCCCGCAGTTTGGCCGCAACCGCCGCCCCAGCCTGACCCGCGCCGATCACAACTACGTCCATTTTGCCAACCCCTCTGGTCGATGCCTGTTGCAAAGCCTATATCTGCACAAGAAGAAAACGCAACGCGAAGGGGAGATATTATGACGATTTCAGTAGGTGCAACACTACCGGACGCACAACTTCAGGTCATGGGCGCGAATGGTCCAGAATCCGTGTCGCTGGCCGCCAAACTGGCGGGCCGCAATGTGGTGATCTTTGGTCTGCCCGGTGCCTATACCGGCACCTGCACCAGCGCGCATGTGCCAAGCTTTATCCGCACCCAAGACAAACTGGCCGCAAAAGGCGTTGATGAGGTGATCTGCTTGTCAGTCAATGATGCCTTTGTGATGAAGGCTTGGGGCGACAGCACGGGCGCAACCTCGGCCGGTATCACCATGCTGGGCGATGTTGACAGCGCCTTTACCAAGGCCATTGGGATGAACTTTACCGTGCCGCCGATTGGCTTCTTTGACCGCTCCAAGCGCTATGCGCTTTATGCGGTTGATGGTGTGGTCAAGGTTTTGCACGCCGAAGAAAACGCGGGTCAATGCGACATCTCGGGTGGCGAGGCGATGCTGGCCGCGATCTAACCTCTAGGCGACCCCGTGCCCCTTGGCGCGGGTCTCGCACAGACAGGAAATCGGTTCGGAGTGGTCGCGGATCACTTCGGCCGGGCCTGCGGCTTTGTCCATCAGGCTGGCAAGCTTTAGATCCAGATCCGACAGGCCGTCGCAATCATGGGTCACCAAGGTGACATCGACGATATTGTATTTGTTCGACCATTCGGGATGATGGTTCAGCTTTTCTGCGGCAAGTGCTGCGCGGGTCATAAAGCCCCAAGCCTCTGAAAAATTGCGAAACTTCCAGATCTTGCGGATCGCATCACGCCCTGCCACAGCCCCCCAGCCGGTTTCGCCCAAGGCGGGCAGATGGGCGGTGCGGGCTTCGCTGGAAAGCAAGTCAGCCATGAAATTTCCTTTCAATCCTCGGTTTCAACGCGGCGGAAGGGGCCATAGGCGGTCAACACCTCGATCTCTTCATCCACGGCGCGACGTTCTTCTGCCAAATAGCGCGCCACCGCATCGCGAAACGACGGATCGGCGATATAGTGCAGCGAATGCACCGGCGTTGGCAGATAGCCGCGCGCAAGTTTGTGTTCGCCCTGCGCGCCGGCTTCGACTCGGGCCAAGCCGTTGGCGATGGCCCACTCGATCGCCTGATAGTAGCACAGTTCAAAGTGCAAACAGGGATGTTCCTGCGTGCAGCCCCAATAGCGGCCAAACAGCGTCTCGCGTCCGATGAAATTCAGCGCCCCTGCGACCGGCGTTTCGCCGTCAAAGGCCAGCACCAACAGCACATCGTCGCGCATTGTGCGCTGCACCTCGTCAAAAAAGCTGCGGGTCAGATAGGGCGTGCCCCATTTGCGCGCGCCGGTGTCTTGGTAAAACTGCCAAAACGCATCCCAATGCTGCGGTTCGATCTGCGCGCCGGTCAGGCTGCGTATGGTCAGCCCCGAGGCCCGCGCGGTTTCGCGTTCCTTGCGGATCATCTTGCGCTTGCGACTGGAAAGTGCTGCCAAAAAGCCGTCAAAATCAGCGTAGCCGTTGTTTTCCCAATGAAACTGCTGGGTGATCCGGTGCAAAAGCCCGTGCTTTCCGGCCAGCGCCTCGGCCTCTTCCTCGGTGCAAAAGGTGAAATGCAGCGAAGACAGGCTGTTTTGATCCGCAATCGAAATCGCGGTTTCCAGCAGGGCTTCGCGCCATTTTGGATCGCCCAGAAACCGCTTGCCGGTGGCAGGGGTGAAGGGCACCGCGACTTGCAGTTTGGGGTAATAGCTGCCGCCCGCGCGCTCTAAGGCCTGCGCCCAGCCGTGATCAAAGATATATTCGCCCTGACTGTGCGATTTGACATAAAGCGGCAGCGCCGCCACCGCCGCACCGTCGCGCAGCACCAAAGGGCGGGTTTGCCAGCCAGTGCCCTTGCCGGTTGAGCCCGAAGCATCCAGCGCCGCCAAAAACCGATGCGTGGTAAAGGGGTCAATCGCCCTGCCCTCGGGGCAAGCCAAAGCGTCCCAGTCTTGGGCAGAAATCTCGGACATTCCGTTCAGAAGATCGGCTTGCAGTGACACCTTTGCCCCCGTCTGTGCTGTGTCAGAAGATGGAGCAGCCTAGGCCGGAAGCAAGGCCGCATAGCCCTCGAAGGTGATATTCTGTGCATATTTGCGCGCTTTTGCTTCGGCCTCTGCCGATTTGATCGTCCAGCACAAAATCGCCGCACCCTGCGCCTGCAACTCTGCCACCCTTGGGGCGGCCAGATCGGCGGCCTCGTGGCTGATAAAGCTGCAAAGCGCGCGATCATAATCGGGAATCCCGCGCAAATCGGCGCAGATTTGTGCCGGCAGCGGCGCCCAATCGGCCGGATCATAGGCCGAAGTGGTCAGGCCCCGCGCGATCTGCGGCGCAAGTCTTGCCATGCGCGCAATCGCATGCGGGTTGAACGACATCACCGCAACCGGGCCCGCATAATGCGCAAGCTCTGCCGCCGTTGCCGTCTCTAACTGGCCATCGGTTTCAGACATCAGGCCGGTTTGATCTTTGATCTCGATCAGCAGCGGCACGCGCCCCGCAACCAGCCGCAGCACCTCTGCCAAGGTCGGGATACCTTCGTCGCTGTCGCGCAGTTTGATCTGGCCCAAGTCCGCAGCGCTATGCTGTGCGACCAGACCAGAAGCCTCGGTCAATCGCCCCAAGTCTTCGTCGTGAAACACCATCGCGATGGTGTCCACCGAAAGTTGCAGATCAATTTCAATGGCATAGCCAGCCTCGATCGCGGCCTGTATCGCCGCCCGAGAATTCTCGGGGCGGCGCGCGGCGCGATTATGGTAGGCGCGATGCGCAATCGGCGTGGTTAAGAAGGCGGCGGGAAGCGGCGCACGCATCAGCGTATCTCGAAAATGCCTTCAATTTCGACCGCGACCCCAAGTGGCAGCGATGCCGCCGAAACCGCCGAGCGTGCATGCCGCCCCGCGTCACCCAAGGCGGCAACCAGAAAGTCTGACGCGCCATTGATCACCTTGGGCTGATCGGTGAAATCTGCGGTCGAATTGACAAAACCCACCAGTTTAACCGCCCGCACCAAGCGCGAAAGATCGCCGTCGCAGGCCTTTTTCAACTGTGCCAGCAGCGAAATCGCACAGGATTTCGCAGCCTCTGCCCCCGCTTCAACGGTCATATCCTCGCCAAGTTTGCCTTTGGTCAGCCCGGCCGCGGTTTGGCTGATCTGCCCCGAAATATGCACCAGATTGCCTACCACGACGAAGGGCACATAGTTCGCAGCCGGAGCAGGGGCATCGGGCAGGGTAACGCCAAGTTCGGCAAGGCGGGCTTCGATCGTCGACATGGCAGTCTCCTGTTTCACTTACCTCAGGCTATCGTGCCAATTGTGACGGGGCAAGGCCCGCTGGTCGTAACAAGGGGCTGTTTTTAGGCTTCTGGGCAGTACGGTTTTTCTGCTGTTCTATTTATGAATATAAATTCAGTATCAGCTTTCACGCATCGCCTTGGCAAAATAATCTGTGATTGGCTTTAGCAGATAGGTGATTGGCGCCTGCGCTCCTGTTTCAATAAAAGCCTCAACCGGCATGCCTGGCAACAAGGGTGTCGTTGCCAGTTTGGCCATTTGATCGGTGTCGATGGCGATGTCGGCCCGATAATAGGCAAGCTGGCTGCGTGGGTCGATCAGCGCATCGGCCGAAAGCCCTGTCAGATGGCCAAAGATCGACGGCATATTGCGAGCAGAAAAGCTGGGAAAGACAAGCCTAACCTGTTGACCAACATGGGTTTCATCGCGGTGCAAAGGTGGGATGTTTACCGAAACGATCAGGGGGCGGTCTTGCGGAACAATATAGAGAATCGGCTCTGCGGCCCGCAGCACTGCGCGCGGTGCTGTCACTTGCAAACCCAAGATGACGCCAGAAACCGGCGCTCGAACTGCCAGCTTTGTGATCTGGTCGGTCAGCTGGGTTTGGCGTTCCGCGAGGGTTGCAATTTTCGGGTTTAGATCCTGTAACTCTGCGCTGATCGCTTCTTGGCGTATTTCTCTCAGGCGCAAAGCCTCGAGCGTCACTTCGATCGCGCGTTCGGTTGCCACAGCTTGCGCCGTGGTTAACGTAGCCAGATCGCCTTGAAGCCTTGCCGCTTCACGTTGTAGGGCAAGCACGGGTGAAGATTGGACAAGCCCCTGACTTTGAAGTTTAATTTTCACGGCAAGATCAGCATTGATGTAGGATAGTTGCCGCTTTGTCGCCGCAAATTGCGCCGTTAGACCCTTGGTCTGGAGGGTGATTTGGTGCTGCCGTTTCCCTAATTCGGCGCTCTGCCGCAGCAGACTCGCTTTGCGGCTATGGAATAGGGCGATTTGGTCAGCGATTTGCTCTGCCAGTTCGGGCCTTTTGGGCGAAAGACGGTTTAAAATGGCTGAAAATAAGGGTGTTGCCTTGTCGGCCAGTTCTGAATTCAGGCGATCGCGCCGCGCGATGGATGAGTATAATTGCGCCTCGATGAGGTCTAATTCCGATTGCAAAACGGTGCTGTCAAGCCGGATCAAGACATCGCCCGCGCTGACCGTCTGCGCCTCTTTGACTGCAATTTCGGCGACCACGCCGCCCTCTGGATGCTGGACGATTTGCTTGTTTCTCTCAACCTCAACTTGTCCCAAGGCAATGATTGCACTGTCTATTTTCGCGAAATATGACCATCCGCCAAAGCCGCCGACCAAGAGACCCAGTGTGAGCAAGCCGATGATCACCGATTTTCGGGCAGACAACGCGGCGGGTAGGCTTTTTGTCATGCCACCCCCCCTAAATCAGCCGAGGCGATGATTTGGGTTTGGTTCTTTACCAAACTGCGTAGCACCGCATCCCGCGGTCCAAAGCCGCGACAAAGCCCATTCTCCAGCATCAGCAACTGTTCGCATTCTTGAATCGCCGCAGGGCGGTGCGCCATGATGATCACCGCGCCGCCGGCCGCTTTTGTCGCGCGAATCGCAAGGTTAAGCGCATGGGTGCCATCGTTGTCGAGGTTTGAATTCGGCTCATCCAGCACCAACAAGACTGGATCGCCAAAAACAGCGCGCGCAAGCCCAATGCGTTGAATTTGCCCACCCGACAACCCGCTGCCAGAGGGCGAAATCCGCGTATCATAGCCCTGCGGCAGCCGCAGAATCATCTCATGCGCCGCGGCTTTTTGGGCTGCAGCGATAATTTTTTCGGCATCAACCCCAGAGCGCAGTCTGGCGATATTCTCGGCGATTGTGCCGTCAAAAAGCCCCACGCGTTGCGGTAAATAGCCGATATAGCTGCCCAAAACCTCGGGGTCATAGTGATCCAAACTGGCACCGCCCAAGCGAATATGGCCGCCTGCCGGCCGCCACGCCGAGATGAGGGCGCGCGCAAGGCTGGACTTGCCTGCGCCCGAGGCCCCAATCACTCCGAGTGCCTGCCCCGGGTGCAGCTCGAAACTGACAGCGCGCAGGCTGGCTTGCGTTTGACTGGGTGGAAAAACCGTCAGATTATCGACCTTCAGCCAGCCTTTCGGCGCAGGAAGGGCGGTGCGCGCGGGCTGTTCAGGCAGGCGTGACAGCAGCAGCGCCAGCCGCGCCCAGCCTTCTTGCGCACGCGAAACGGTCGCCCATTGGCCGATGGCTTGCTCGATCGGGGCCAAAGCCCTGCCAAGCAGGATCGAGGTTGCAATCATTGCACCGGCCGAAAGCTGATTTTGCAGCACCAACCAAGCCCCCAGTCCAAGCATCGCCGATTGCAAAAATAGGCGAAAACTGCGCGATAGGGTGCCAAAAAGCCCAATGCTGTCGCCCGCCGCAAGCGAGGCCACCAGCCCCGCCTGACGCAGATTTTGCCAGCGATCAAAGCTTGCCTGCGTCATCCCCATGGCTTGAACGGTCTCGACCTCGGCCTTGATCTGGTCAGCCATCCGCTCGGCCGCGATGGCTTGGGCATTGGTTTCGGCCAGCGGTTGTTTGGCAAGCTGTTGAGTTAAAGAGGTCAAAACAATCAAAGTCGCGCCACCCCCAAGCGCCAATAGGCCAAGCAGGGGGTGGAAGGCGAAAATCAGCAAGAAAAACAATGGTATCCAAGGCACATCAAAGATTGCCAACACCACTGGAGAGGCCCAAAGCCGTTGCACTGCTTCTAGATCGCTTTGCGCGGCACGGGCGGCTGCGTCATCGGGCCAAAGCATCAGGCTGCGCAGCGCAACCGCAAAGACGCGGCGATCCAGACGATCTTGCAGCTTTGCACCCATCCGCGTGGTGATGCGGGCGCGGGCATGGTCCAGCAAGGCCAAGGCGATAAAGAGACCTGTTGCCAAGCCTGAAAGCGCCACCAAAGTCGGCTCTGACCGGCTGGCCAAGACCCGATCATAGACCTGCAACATATAGACAGCACCGGTTAGTTGCAGCAGATTTGTGAAGACCGAAAAAATCCCCACCGCCCAGAGCAAGCGACTCTGACCCGCATGCGCCTGTCGCAGCAGGCTCTCGCCCAAGGTTCTGTCGGATTTTATCGCCACAGCAGACCTTCTTATCGCCTCACGCAGCCAATCTGCGGCAATAGGTCTTAAATCTGGATGAAGAGCGCGCCATTATTTGCCTAAGCTGCGATCAATTGGCGCAGACCTCGGCAAAAACCGCCCCAAATCGTTCACAACTTGGGCTTGGGCGTTGTCTTGTGGTTCGACTCTGCTTAACGCTTGGACTAGTAGAGCGAAAGTGTTTCTCGGCCGCAAACAATTTAGGACTCGCCTTATGACTAATTTACCGCTGCGCAGGATTGCGAAACTTGGGGCTGTCGCGCGCGCGGCGGTTGCAATTTCAGGGCTGGTGCTGGTTGCAGGCTGCGCGCGGCCGCTGCCCACGGCTGGGGTGAACGACCCCTTTGAGGCCGGAAACCGTGCAACCCACGCGTTTAACCTTGGCCTCGATCGGGCGGTGTTAAAGCCTGTTTCGCAGGCGATCGGCGGCACCGGACGCGGGCCTGTAGCCTCGGGGCTAAAGCATTTTGTTGATAATCTTGATACCCCGCGTGATGTCGTCAACGATCTGTTGCAGCTGCGAATCGGTGCGGCTGCGCACAACACCCTGCGCTTTGTGGTCAATACCACTGTCGGGCTTGGTGGCCTGTTTGATCCGGCGACGGCTGCGGGCGTTCCCGCCAAGCCGACGGATTTTGGCGAGACGCTTTATGTTTGGGGTGTTGATGAAGGCCATTATCTGGAGCTGCCAGTCTTTGGCCCCTCAACCGCACGCGATGCTGCGGGCAAAGTGGTTGATTTTGCCTTGAACCCACTGTCGCCGCGGATCAAAGCGCCGCAATCCTATGGCGTGAGCGCGGCAAAGGTTGGCGATGTGGTGGCTGCCCGCGCCCGCCACAGCGAAACCATCGATTCCGTTCTTTACGGAAGTGCTGACAGCTATGCGCAGTCGCGGCTTCTCTATTTGCAAAATCGCCGCTATCAATTGGGTCAACAAGCCCCCGATGCCGCCGCGATTGACCCTTACGAGGATCCCTATGGAAAATAACCATTCAATGATGTCGCGGCGCCGGTTTGCGGCGGGTTTCGCGCTTGGCTCGGTTGCGATGGCCTTGCCCTTGCCTGCTTTGGCGCTGACGGTTGAAGATGCGCGTGCGCTCATCGACAAGGCCGTGGCCGAAATCAATGCCACCATTGCCTCGGGCAAAAGCGAAACCGCGATGTACGGCGATTTCGAGCGGATCTTTTCGCGCTATGCTGATGTTGCTGCCATTGCACAGCGGGCCTTGGGGCCTGCTGCGCGCAGCGCCAGCAAGGCGCAGATGGCGGCCTTTACCAAGGCTTTTCAAGGCTATATCAGCCGCAAATACGGCTCGCGCTTTCGTGAATTTATCGGTGGCACGATCGAAGTCACCGATGCGCGCCCGTTGAAAAGCTTTTATGAAGTGGTCTCTGTTGCCTTGCTGAAAGGCCAGGCGCCTTTTGATTTGCGCTGGCATGTCTCGGATAAATCGGGGCGCAATCTTTTCTTCAATATCATTATTGAAGGCATCAATATGCTTGCCTCCGAAGGGGCTGAGATTGGCGCTATGCTGGACAAGCGCAAGGGCGATTTGGATGCGTTGATCGTCGATCTAAAGACCGCTTAAATCTTTGATATTATTATAAAATAAAGCGCCATTTGCGGCGCTTTATTGCTTTTTGCCAAAGATTTCGCGCAGCAGCGCTTCGACTTGATTATCCGACGGATTCATCAGCGGTTGCGAGGCCGTGCCGCTTTGATCTCTGGGTGCTGCCCCACTTGCCAATGACGCGCCAAGGTTTTGCGGTGCAACGCGGGCGTCGGGCAAAATCATTGGCAGTTCGGTCACCGGCGCGCCTGTCTCGATGCGGGTCATCACCTCGTGCCAAATTTCTGCGGGCAGCGTGCCGCCTGTGACGTTTTTCAGGGGTGAGTTGTCATCATTGCCGATCCAGACGCCGCAGACATAATCGCCGGTAAAGCCAATAAACCAAGCATCCCGCGCCGAAGAGGTGGTGCCTGTCTTGCCCGCTGCCGGACGATCCGCCAGCTTTGCGCGCGCGCCGGTGCCCTCGGCCACCACCCGCGACATCATATAGGTCAACAGCCCGGCGGCCTGCTGCGAGATCACCCGCTCGCCAATGCCGCCGCCTGCGCCCATCAGCGAGTCTGTCTCGCCCTTCAGCTTTAACTCTTCCAGCCCATAAGGGGTGACCGAAGAGCCGCCGTTCAGAATGCCGGCATAGGCGCCTGTCATCTCGATCAACGTTGATTCTGACGCTCCCAGCGCCAGCGCGGGGCCAGCGGCAAGGCTGCTTTCAATGCCAAAGCCCTGCGCGACGGTACGCACAGCATCGCGGCCCACCGCCTCGGCGACCCGCACCGCAGGTACATTGCGGCTTTCTTGCAAAGCCTCGGTCAAAGTGATCAGCCCTTTGAATTTATGGTCATAATTGTCAGGGCTCCAAGGGCCCGAGCCTGGAATATTGATCGTCAGCGGCGTGTCTTCGACAAAATCAGAGGGCGACCAGCCCATATCCATTGCTGCGGCATAGACGAAGGGTTTGAACGAAGACCCCGTCTGGCGCAGCGCCTGCGTGGCGCGGTTAAAGCTGCCCGCCGCGGCAATCTTGCGCCCGCCCACCATCGCCCGCACCGCGCCATTTGCGCTCATCACCACAATCGCCGCTTGGGCCTTCGAGCCCGCAGTGATCTTGGTATCAAACACAAAGGCCAGCCCCTCTTCGGCCTGCTTTTGCATGTTTTGATCCAGCGTTGTGCGCATGATCACATCTTCGGTAGTGGTCGAGGTCAGAAAATCTGGCGCGCTTTCCATCACCCAATCGGCGAAAAAGCCGCCCGATTTCGTTTGTGCTGCCTCTGACAGCTGTGCGGGATGGGCGCGGGCCTCGTCTGCCTGCGCTTTGGTCAGATAGCCTTGATCCTGCATCAGGCCCACAATCACATTGGCGCGGTCTTGCGCGCGCTGAAGATTGTTGGTGGGCGCATATTTTGACGGCGCTTTCAGCAGTCCTGCCAGCATCGCGGCCTGCGCTGGGTTGACCTGATTGGCCGAAATTCCAAAATAGCGCTGGGCTGCCGCTTCGAAGCCGCGCGCGCCTGCACCCAGATAGGCGCGGTTGAAATAGATCGTCAGGATCTCAGCCTTGGAATATTTCACCTCCATCGCCAGAGCATAGGGGATCTCGTTCAGCTTGCGCTTGACCCCACCCGAGCGGCAGTCGTCTTCATAGGCCGCCTCGGATTTCCACTGTTTTGGATCGTAAGCCGTGCCCAGACACAGCAGTTTCGCAACCTGCTGTGTGATCGTCGAGCCGCCGTTGCCCTCAAGCGGCCCGCGCCCTGCCGCAAGGTTGATGCTGATCGCCGAGGCAATGCCGCGTGGGCTGACGCCAAAATGCTGATAAAACCGCTTATCCTCGGTCGCGACCACCGCGTCCTTTAGAAAGGGCGAAACCGTGTCCGAGGTGATTTGCCCGCCAAAGGTTTCCCCCCGCCACGCAAAGACCGTGTCGTTACGGTCCAGCAGCGTCACCGATCCCTTGGCGCGCCCATCCAGCAGCGCCGAGACCGGCGGAAGCTGTTGATAGAAATAGAACACAAAGCCCGACAAGATCAGGCCAATAACCAAAGACACCCGCCAAACCACCGCCCAGATCAGCCGCCCAATCCAGGCAAACAGCCGAGAAAATAGTCCTCGCCGCGGCTTTTGCGCGGGTTTCCGGTTGCGGTTTGGCTTTTTCGGGGGAGCCGGCGGCCTGCTTGCCGTGCTTGCGCCGTAGCGCCGATCCGCCACAAGTGGCGTGCCCTTGGTCCGATGTCCCGCCATGCCCGACTGCTTTCCGTTTTTGTATTTTTATCAGCTTAACCGCTTTTCAACCAATTGTGGAGCGGTGCCAGTGTCGATTCGCGAATTGCTGCCGCCCTTAAATTAGGCGTTCCGGCCTAATTTCGCCTAAAATATAATCTTATGCCTTGAATCAGGCGCTGTGCAGCTGCCGAAAACTTGTGCTGCAGCTGCGAAAGCCGCCTTCTGCTTCCGAGGGCCGATCACGGGCCTTGGTAAAAACGAAGGGGTGCATCGTGAAAATGATCATAGCCGCCATTAAGCCCTACAAGCTCGACGAGGTCCGCGAAGCGCTGACCGAAATCGGCGTGCGTGGGATGATGGTCACAGAAATCAAAGGTTTCGGCATGCAGTCGGGCCATACGGAAATCTATCGTGGCGCGGAATATGCGGTGAATTTTGTGCCAAAGATGCGGCTTGAAATCGTCGTGGCAGATAGCCTTGCCGACACTGTGGTCGAAACAATCACCAAGACCGCACGGACCGGCAAGATCGGTGACGGCAAGATTTTTGTGTTGGACGTGGCAAGCGCTCTGCGCGTGCGCACCGGCGACGTCGATGACGACGCGCTGTGAGAGGGGACAGATGATGATGAAGAAGTTTGGACTTAGCGTAGCGGCGATGCTGGCAGCCTTGCCTGCCCTCGCGCAAGAAGCGGCGGCCCCGGCCGCAGAGGCGGCTGCCCCCGTGATGGACAAGGGCGATGTGTCTTGGATGATGACCTCGACCGTTTTGGTGCTGTTCATGATCCTGCCCGGCCTGGCGCTGTTTTACGGTGGCCTTGTGCGTAGCAAAAACATGCTGTCTGTCTTGATGCAGACAACGATCATCGCTTGCATGGTGATGATTATGTGGGTCGTTTTCGGCTATTCGGTCAGCTTTGGCGGCGGCACTTCGCCGTTCTGGGGCGGGTTTGGTAAGCTGTTCCTTGCGGGTGTCACCACCGACAGCATGGCCGCGACCTTCACCGACGGCGTGGTGATCCCCGAGTTCGTGTTCATTGCCTTCCAGATGACCTTTGCCGCGATCACGCCTGCGCTGATCATCGGCGCCTTTGCCGAGCGGGTGAAATTCTCTGCCGTGCTGATCTTCACCTTTCTCTGGGTGACCTTCGCCTACTTCCCAATCGCCCATATGGTTTGGGACGCAGCCGGCTATATCTTTAACCTTGGCGCAATCGACTTTGCAGGCGGCACAGTTGTGCACATCAACGCAGGGGTTGCGGCTTTGGTTGGCTGCATCTTGATCGGCAAGCGCATTGGTCTTGGCAAAGAAAACATGGCACCCCATTCGATGGTGATGACCATGATCGGCGCTTCGATGCTCTGGGTTGGTTGGTTTGGCTTCAACGCTGGCTCGAACCTCGAATCGAACGGCGGCGCAACCTTGGCGATGATCAATACCTTTATCGCAACGGCTGCTGCGACGCTGACCTGGTCGGCGCTGGAAGGCCTGCAGCGTGGCAAAGCCTCGATGCTTGGTGCGGCTTCGGGTATGGTTGCTGGCCTTGTCGCCATCACCCCTGCTTGCGGTACCGTTGGCCCGATGGGCGCCATTGCTGTCGGTGTACTTGCGGTCTTCGCCTGCTATTTCTTCGTCACCGTTGTGAAGAATAAGCTTGGCTATGACGACAGCCTTGACGTCTTTGGGGTGCACGGCATCGGCGGCATCGTCGGCGCCATCCTGACAGGCGTGTTCTCGGCAGGCTCCTTGGGTGGCGTAAACGGCGACGACTATTCGATCGGATCGCAAGTCTGGATCCAGACCGAAGCCGTTGTGATCACCATCGTCTGGTCCGCTGTCGTGGCCTTCATCGCCTATAAGATCGCCGACATGACCGTTGGTCTGCGCGTCGAAGCAGATGTCGAACGTCAAGGCCTTGACCTGACCTCGCATGGCGAACAGGCCTATCACGGCTAAGAGTTGCACTTAAAGAATAGACACCCCGACAGAATTCTCTGCCGGGGTGTCTTCATATTTAAAACAAGAAGAAAGGGGGGCTTTGCCCCCCGCTGCGCTCCCCCCAGGATATTTAAAGACAGATGAAATAAAGCGCGTACTTGGTCTTCATCTGTCTAAAAATATCCTCGGGGGGGAGGCCGAAGGCCGTGGGGGGGCAGACAGCCCCCCCCTTGTTTTAGCTGGTCACTTTCGCAATCGCTGCCGCAAGGATCGGAACGGTTTTTGCGTTCAATCCAGCGATGTTGATGCGGCTGTCGCCCACCATATAGATGCCATGCTCTTCACGCAGGAGGTTGACTTGTGCTTCGGTCAGGCCAAGGCGGCTGAACATGCCGCGATGGCTGGCCACGAAGTCAAATCGATCTGAGTTGGTGGCAAGCCGCAGCGCGTCGGCAAGGCTTTGGCGCAAGCCCAGCATGTTTTGGCGCACCTCTTCCAGTTCGGCCTTCCAATCGGCGCGCAGGGCGTCGTCTTGTAAGATCATCGTCACCAGCCGCGCACCATGATCGGGCGGAAAGCTGTAGTTCTGCCGGTTTAGGAAGTTCAGGTTGCCTTGGGTGATGGCTTTACGGGTGGCCTCGCCCAAGGCAATCAGGATGCCGGTGCGTTCGCGGTAAATGCCAAAGTTTTTGCTACAGGAAGCTGCAATCAGCACTTCTGGGAAGGTGGCAGCGATCATCCGGGTGGCAGCGGCGTCTTCTTCCAGGCCGTCACCAAAGCCTTGATAGGCCAGATCGACGAAGGGGATCGCGCCTTTGGCCAGCAAAAGCGCTGCGACCTGTGCCCATTGATCGGCGTTCAGATTGGCGCCGGTTGGATTGTGGCAGCAGCCATGCAACAGCACCGCGTCGCCTGCGGCGACATTCGCCAGATCTTGCATCAGGCCGTCAAAGTCGATGCCGCGGGTTTCGGCGTCGAAATAGCGGTATTCGGCCATCTGCATGCCAAGGTATTTGATGATCGAGGGGTGGTTTGGCCAGGTTGGGTTTGACAGCCAGACCTTTGCCTTGGGTGAGGCGAGTTTGATCAGCTCGAGCGCCTGCCGGATCGCCCCGGTGCCGCCTGGTGTGGCGACAGAGGCAGCACGCTCGGCAAAGCCCGCGCCAAGGATCATCTCGATCATCGCAGCGTTATAGGCGGGCTCGCCTGCAAGGCCGGTATAGGTCTTGGTGGTCTCGATCTCCCACAGCTGCTTTTCTGCGGCTTTGACCGCGCGCATCACTGGCGTCAGGCCTGTTGCGTCTTTGTAGACGCCGACGCCAAGGTCGATCTTATCTGCACGCGGGTCTTCGCGGTACATTGCGATCAGTTGCAGGATTTTGTCCTGCGGCTGCGGGTTTAGCTGTTCTAGCATCCTATTATCCTTTTTCGACCGCGAGGTCGTCATACATGCCCCATTCGGCCCAAGAGCCATCGTAGAGCGCATGGTTGCGGTGGCCGATGCGTTCCAGCGCGAGGCTAAGCACGGCGGCCGTCACGCCAGACCCACAAGAGGTGATGGCGGGTTTTGTCAGATCAACGCCGGCGGCTTCAAAGATCGCGCGCAGCTCGGCTGGCGGTTTCATCGTGGCATCTGCGTTCAGCAGGCTGGCGAAGGGCACGTTTTTCGAGCCCGGAATATGCCCCGCGCGCAGGCCGGGCCGGGGTTCGGGGGCTTCACCGCGAAAGCGCGCGGCGGCACGGGCGTCGATGATCTCGGCCTCGCCCAATTTGGCGGCATGGGCGACTTGGGTGACATCCTTGACCAGATGGTTCTGGCGCGCCGTGGTCATATGGCGGTCGCGCACCATTGGCGGCATGTCTTCCAGCTCGCGGCCCTCGGCACGCCATTTCGGCAGCCCGCCGTCCAGCACCGCGATATCGGTCTTGCCCATCAGCCGGAACGTCCACCAGACGCGGGCGGCGGAAAACAGGCCCAAGGCGTCATAGACCACCACCTGATGCCCGTCGCCAATGCCCATCGCCCGCATCCGCGAGATGAACTTTTCTGGCGCAGGTGCCATATGTGGCAGCGCCGAGCGGCTGTCGGTGATTTCGTCAATGTCGAAAAACCGCGCGCCGGGAATATGGCCTGCGGCGTATTCAGCCTGCGCATCGCGGGCCATGTCGGGCAGAAACCAGCTTGCATCCAGAATCCGCAGATCGGGATCCTT
>OBPM01000030.1_pt1 | contig 41370 bp, 38 predicted proteins | sample 1493981 | NCBI WGS metagenome assembly OBPM01 (sample SAMEA3275485, study PRJEB22092) | marine metagenome | reverse complement strand
CCTCCGCCAAGGAATTTAAGGGCTTTCGTCGCGGCTTCTTTATGCGGCGGACCGCAGCTGTGCAAGGGCCTGTGATGCGCAAAACTTTGAAGCGTTGCTGCGGCGGGACTGGGGGGCCTCCGGCGGGGATATTTGGGCCAAGATGAAAGCGGCGGGCGGTTAAAGCGCGCGCCAGCCGATGTCTGAGCGGCAGAAGCCTTCGGGCCAATCGAGTTGGTCGATCATCGCATAGGCGCGGGCGCGGGCCTCGGCCAGAGTGGCGGCGCGGGCGGTGATATTGAGCACGCGGCCGCCGTTTGCGCAGATTTGGCCGTCTTTTTCGGCGGTGCCGGCGTGGAAGACCATCTGCTGGCTGGTGGCGGCGATGTGATCAAGCCCCTTGATCACCGAGCCTTTTTGATAGGCGGCGGGATAGCCTTTGGCGGCCATCACCACGGTGAGCGCATGGTCTTGCGCCCAATTGACCTGGGTGCGGTCAAGCCGGCCTTCGGCGCAGGCGAGCAGAAGGTCGAGCGCTTGGGCGCCAAGGCGCAGCATCAGCACTTGGGTTTCGGGATCGCCAAAGCGGGCGTTGTATTCGACAAGGCGGCCTTGACCGTCTTTGATCATCAGGCCTGCGTAGAGCACGCCTTGGTAGGGGGTGCCGCGGCGGGCCATTTCGGCGATGGTGGGCAGGATGATTTCGCGCATCGCCCGGTCGGCGATGGCATCGGTCAGCACCGGCGCGGGGGAATAAGCGCCCATGCCGCCGGTATTGGGGCCGGTGTCGCCATCGCCCACACGTTTATGATCTTGGGCGGTGCCGATGGGCAGGGCGTTGACGCCATCGGTCAGCACGAAGAATGAAGCTTCTTCGCCGGTCATGAATTCTTCGATCACCACCTCGGCGCCGGCGGCACCGAATTCGCCGCCGAACATATCGTCAATGGCGGCCAGAGCCTCGGCTTCGGTCATCGCCACGATGACGCCTTTGCCGGCGGCCAGACCGTCGGCCTTGACCACGATCGGCGCGCCCATTTTGCGGATATAGGCTTTGGCAGGCTCTGCGGCATCAAAGCGGGCATAGGCGGCGGTGGGGGCGCCGCAGGCGTCGCAGATGGCTTTGGTAAAGCCCTTGCTGGCCTCGAGTTGGGCGGCTTGGGCGCTGGGGCCAAAGGTCAGGATCCCTGCGGCGCGGGTGGCATCGGCGACGCCTGCGGCCAGCGGGGCTTCTGGGCCGATGATCACGAAATCAATCGCGTTATCTTCGCAAAACCCCACCACCTCGGCGGCGTTCAGGGGGTCAAGATCGGCGCATTCGGCCAGCATAGCGATGCCTGCATTGCCCGGAGCCACGATCAGGCGATCGGTTTTCGGGTTTTGTTTCACCGCCCAAGCCAGCGCATGTTCGCGCCCGCCACTGCCAAGGATCAGAATATTCATCGGCGTCCCCTTTGAACTTTGCTTTGCGCCTCATAGGCACATGCCGCCCGCGAGGCAAGCAAAGCTCGCATCGGCGGCGCCTTGGCTCTGGCCCTTGGCGGCGGGCTTGGTTAGGCTGATGTGGGAGCAACAGGGGCAGCAGCAGATGAGTGATCTATTTGAAGACGGCCCGCTGGTGTCGAATGCGCCCGAGTTTTCGGTCTCGGAGCTGTCGGGTGCTGTGAAAAAGGTGATCGAGGGCGAATTCGGTCTGGTGCGGGTGCGCGGCGAAGTGGGGCGGGTGTCGCGGCCAGCTTCGGGGCATTTGTATTTCGCGCTGAAGGATGATCGCGCCAGTCTTGATGCGGTGTCTTGGAAGGGTCAGGTCGCCAAGATGCAGACCCGCCCCGAAGAGGGGATGGAGGTCATCGCCACCGGTCGGATGACCACCTTTCCCGGTCAGTCGAAATATCAGCTGATTGTCGAAGATGTAGCACCCGCGGGGGCTGGCGCGCTGATGGCGATGCTGGAAAAGCGCAAGGCGGCTTTGGGGGCAGAGGGGCTGTTTGATCCTGCCCGCAAGCAGCCGATCCCCTATTTGCCGCAGGTGATCGGGGTGGTGACCTCGCCTTCGGGTGCGGTGATTCGTGATATTTTGCACCGGCTGCGCGACCGCTTTGCGCGCCATGTGCTGATCTGGCCAGTGGCGGTGCAGGGTCAGGCCTGCGCGGCAGAGGTTGCCGCCGCCATTCGCGGGTTCAATGCGATTGAACCGGGGGGGGCAATTCCGCGCCCCGATCTGATTATTGTGGCGCGCGGTGGTGGCAGTCTGGAAGACCTGTGGGGCTTTAACGAAGAGATCGTGGTGCGGGCGGTGGCGGCCAGCCGCATCCCGCTGATCTCGGCGGTGGGGCACGAGACCGATACCACGCTGATCGACTATGCCGCCGATCTGCGCGCGCCGACGCCGACGGCTGCGGCAGAGCTTGCGGTGCCGGTGCGGCTGGATCTGGTGGCGGCGCTGGAGGCCTTGGGCGCGCGGCAAGCGCGGGGCTTGGCGCAGGGCATCAGCCTGCGCGGCCAGCGTCTGCGCGATCTGGCCCGCGCCTTGCCTCGGCTGGAAAGCCTGCTGGCCCAGCCAAACCAGCGCTATGATGCCGCCAGCCTGCGCTTGGCCGGCGCGCTGAGCATGGCGGCGACGCGCAAACGCGCGGGCTTTGCGGCAACCGCAGCGCGGTTGCGGCCTGCGGCGCTGCTGACGCTGATTGCGCATAAGGGCGAGCGGATGCAGACCCAAGCCGACCGGCTGTCTGCTGCACAGAGGCGCAGGCTTGAACGCCATGCCGACCGCGCGGCCAATCTGTCAAACCGGCTTGCGCCTGCGCTGTTGCGGCTGATCGCAGATGCAGCCCGCAAAACTGCCGAGGGCCGCACGGCACTTGCGCAGCTGGATGCCCGCCTGCAAACCGCGCCTGCGCAGCGCTATGATCGGTTGCGCCAGCGGCTTGACGCGCTTGACCGCACCCGCAGCACCTTGGGCTATGCCGAGACGTTGAAGCGTGGTTATGCCGTCGTGCGCGGCGATGGAAATGTTGTCACCAGCAAAGCCGCCGCCGAAGCAGCCGTCAGCTTGGAAATTGAATTTGCCGATGGTCGCTTGGGCTATGCCAAGCCTGTCGTAAAGCGCAGCAAATCCGAAGGTCCTGATCAGGGCAGCCTGTTCTAAACGCCCACCTCTGGCCCCAAGCAGCGCAGCGGCTCTGAGGATTGCGCCACCTCTGACAGGGTATCGATGCCGTCAGAGCCCAAGAATTGCGCCTGCAAGCCCTTGGCGCCTTTGAAAAACAACCAGCACTGTGGCGCACTTGGGTCTTCGTAGACAAAGCAAATCTGCGCATCTTGGGCGTACCAATAGCCCTCGCGGCATTGGTCTTGGGTAAAGGCCCAGATCACCCGACGTCCAGGGAGATATGCCTCGGTGCCGTAAATCTGGCCAGCCGCGGCGTAGGTCAGCGTCCGGCCGGTGACATAGGCATCGAATTCCGGCCCCGTCACTGGCAGGCCAAGGTCTTGTGCCGCAAGCGGCAGGGCAATCAGGGCACAAAGGCCAAGCAGGGCAGGGCGCATCACAACCTCCATCTGCGCGCAGATTGCCGCGTTTTGGCTTAAAAAACCAGCCCCGCAGCAAGGCTCAGGCGGGCTTGCGCCAAGCCGCCAGACGCGGCGCGATCGCGCGTCGCCATAACGGCGGTGCCAATGCTATCATGCAGGCCAGCGGCAGCGACCAGGGCAGTCGGGGTGCCGCTTCGGGCGCAGGCAAGCGCAGCGCGGGATAGGGTCGGGCTGGATGCGCGTGATGGTCCGAATGGCGCGGCGCGTTCAGCATATAGGCGTTGGAAAACCACTGCGGCGCGTTCCAGCTGTGCGCAATTCCCACCGGCTCTAACCGCCCATCGGCGCGGCGCGCCCGCATCAAGCCATAATGCTGCACATAATCCGACAGCATCAGCTGCGCCTGCGCGTGCAAGGCCAAAGCCGCCCAAGCCATCAGCCCCCAGATCCCCGCAATCGCAAACCCCATCCCGAGGCAGGCCAAGGCCGCCATGACATACACCAGATAAGGATGCATCCCCGCCTTGCCGCGGGCGCGCAATTCGGTTTCAGCCGCCCAACCCTTGGCAAAACTGCCGATCCAAGCCCGCAGGAAGAACCGATAATACCCCTCCCCAGCGCGGGCGGTATTGGGGTCGTCAAGGCTGGCGGCATGGCGGTGATGCACCAAGCGATGCGCCGAGGTATGGTGCCCAAACAGCAACAGGCAATAGACCGCAGCCCCCAGACGAAACAGCCAGCGGTTGCCACGGTGGATCAATTCATGCGCGGTTGCATTCGCCACCTGCCCCAGCCACAGCCCGGTGCCAAAAAACAGCGCAGTCTTGGCGGGCAGGGAAAGCTCGGACCCTGTCAGCGCCCAAACCGTTGCCGGCATCAGCAAAACCGCACCACAAGCCAAAGCCACCAACAGCAGGTCTGCGGCGGGAAACTCTGCCGCCTCGGGCGCATCCGCCTGCCCCGTGCCAAAGGCTGCGATGCGGTCCAGCCCTGCGGCCAAGACCGTCATATAAATCAGGCCCGCCGCAGCCCAAAGCCCGCCTGCCCAAATCGCAAGCGCAAACAAAGCCAGCGGCGCCAGCGTCGCCACAGCAAAGACCACCGGAAACAGACCAAACGTTTTACCCATCATCCGCCCAATCTAGCATCAGTTTTCCATTCCGCCAGCACCCTCAGGCCTTCCCATAAGCCGCGCAATTGACTAGGTGAAAAGAAACCCCTGCGACCGGAGAGCCCATGTCCTTTTTCAAAAAGCTGAAAGACCGGATGTTCCGCTCGTCCGACAAGCTGGGCGAAGGCCTCGATGCTTTGATCGCAGCGCCTGATCAAACCGCAGCCGCGCCGGAAAAATCCGGCCTGCTGGCCCGCCTGATCCCCAGCGCCGAAGCGCCGCGGCGGGTGATGGACGATGCGATGCTGGAAAGCCTGGAAGAGGTGCTGATCGCCGCCGACATGGGCGTGCAAACCGCCACCCGCCTTGCGGCCAATATCGCCGAGGGCCGCTTTGGCAAGCGCATCTCGACCGCCGAATTGCGCAGCGCCTTGGCTGACGAAATCACCCGCATCATGACGCCGGTTGCCAAACCGCTGCCGCTTTACCCGCAAAAACCGCAAGTGGTGCTGGTGGTCGGGGTCAATGGCTCGGGCAAAACCACCACCATCGGCAAGCTCGCCTCGCAGTTCAAAGCCGCCGGAAAATCCGTGGTCATTGCCGCAGGCGATACCTTTCGCGCCGCCGCAGTAGAACAGCTGCAAGTCTGGGGCAGCCGCGCCGGCGTGCCGGTGCTGACCGCCCCCGAGGGCTCTGATCCCGCCTCTCTGGCCTTTGACGCCTTCACCCGCGCGCGTGCCGAGGGCGCTGATCTCTTGCTGATCGACACCGCAGGCCGCCTGCAAAATCGCCAAGACTTGATGGAGGAACTCTCCAAAATCGTCCGCGTCATCCGCAAGGTCGATCCCGCAGCGCCGCATAACACCCTGCTGGTGCTGGATGCCACCACTGGTCAGAACGCGCTGAACCAAGTCGAGATTTTCCGCAAAATCGCTGATGTCTCCGGCCTTGTGATGACCAAACTCGACGGCACCGCCAAGGGCGGCGTGCTGGTGGCTTTGGCCGATAAATTTGGCCTGCCAATCCATGCCATCGGTCTGGGCGAGCAAATCGAAGACCTCTCGCCCTTCGATCCCGCAGATTTCGCCCGAGCACTTGTCGGTCAAATCGACTAAGCCTTTCATCTTGGCCTCAATATCCCACGGGGGTCCGGGGGTGTGAAACCCCCGGCCTTGGCCCCAGACACCGCGAAAAGGCATTATGGCAAACTGGCTGATTTCCATCGAAGGCACGCTTCAGGGCCGCCATGTCGCCCTTGGCCTCGCGCTTTTGGCGGCCATCTTGCACGCCCTTTTCGGCGCGCTGCAAAAGGGCCGCCACGACCCTTGGCTGACCCGCGCTGCAATTGATATCTGCTATGGGCTGATGGCTTTGCCCTTTGCGCTCTTTGTGGTGCCTTGGCCCGAGCCACATATGTGGGCGATCTTTGCCGGCGCTTGGGTCATCCACAGCGTCTATAAAGTGCTGCAAGCCATGACCTATACCCGCGGCGCCTACACGGTGGTCTATCCGGTGGTGCGCGGCACCGGGCCTTTGTTCACCGTGCTGGTCGCAGGCGTGGTCTTTGCCGAACACTACCAGCCGCTGCAATGGTTTGGCGTCGGGCTGCTGACCTCTGGCATCTTTGGCCTTGCGCTTTACAACATGCGCAACCTGACGCTGGAACGGGACACGCTGATCTCGGCCTTGGGCTTTGCGGTGCTAACCGGCGCCTTGGTCGCGGCCTATACCACCTATGACGCTTGGGGCATTCGCGCCACCGCCAACCCCTTTACCTTTCTGGCTTGGTTCTTTCTGATCGACTGCTTCACCATGCCGCTGATCTCGCTCAAACGCCTGCGCGCCACGGCAGGGCCTGATCTGATCCCGCTGTTCAAACGTGGGCTGCTGGGGGCCTTTGTGGCGTTTTTCTCTTTCGGCTCGATCATGCTGGCGACACGGCTTGACCGCGTTGGCGAGGCCGCGGTCTTGCGCGAAACCTCGACCGTTTTTGCAGCCCTGATCGGCTGGCTTTTGCTAAAGGAAAAGGTAGGGCTGGCGCGTGCCCTATTGATGGGGCTAATTGCGCTGGGCGCAGTGGTAATGGAAATGGCAGGCTGATGAGCACGCAGAAAATCTCGACCTCGCTGAAACTCGGGCTGGAACTTGGCCCGATTGTCTTGTTCTTCGCGGGCTTTCGCTTTTTCAAAGATCGCAGCTTTAGCATCTTTGGCACCGACTATTCCGGCTTTATCGTGATGACGGCGTTGTTTGTGCTGATGATCGTGGTCTCGACTGGTATTTTGTGGCGTCTGACGGGCACCATCTCGAAAATGCAGCTGATGACCTTGGTCTTGGTCGTGGTGATGGGGGGGCTGTCGGTTTATTTCAACGACGATCACTTTATCAAAATGAAGCCGACCCTGCTTTATCTTGCTTTCGGCGGCGTGCTGGGTTTTGGCCTGCTGCGCGGCCAATCCTACCTGAAACTGGTGATGGAAGAGGCGCTGCCCTTGCAACCCGAGGGCTGGATGATCCTGACCCGCCGGCTGTGCGGCTTCTTTTTCGCGCTGGCGCTGACCAACGAGCTGGTCTGGCGGCTGTTTTCCACCGAGACTTGGGTGACCTTTAAAACCTTTGGTCTGACGCTGGCGATGTTTGGGTTTTTCATGGCGCAGGCCAAGGTGCTTGACCGTTACGGCATCAAGGATCAGGCCTGAAGCTGGCGCAAGACGGCGTTGACCTTTGCACGGCGTCGCGCTATCGCTCGCCTGTGGCGCTTTGATACCAGATTGCGGGCCACGTTAAACATTCCGCTAAAAGGGTCAGGGCCCTTGCCCCGAAGCCCTTTGGTTTCGGGGTTTTTCTTTGTTTATAAGGGCTGGCAGGATGACAAAAGACTGGAAAACGCGCACCAAGCTTGTGCACGAGGGTTCGCGCCGCAGCCAATATGGCGAGATGGCCGAGGCGATCTTTTTGACCCAGGGCTTTGCCTATCCTACCGCTGAATCCGCCGAATCGCGCTTTGTGCAGGCGGGCGAGGATGAGTTCATCTATGCCCGCTATGGCAACCCAACCACCCGCATGTTCGAAGACCGTATTGCGGCACTCGAGGGTTGCGAAGATGCCTTTGCCACGGCTTCGGGCATGGCGGCGGTCAATGGCGCGCTGACTTCGATGCTGCGGGCGGGCGATCATGTGGTGTCGTCGCGGGCGCTGTTTGGCTCGTGCCTGTATATTCTGGAAGAGGTGCTGACCCGCTACGGCGTGCATGTCAGCTTTGTCGACGGCGAAGATCTGGATCAGTGGCGCGCTGCCATCACGCCTGCGACCAAGGCGGTGTTTTTCGAATCGATGTCGAACCCGACGCTGCAACTGGTGGATATCAAGGCGGTGGCCGAGATTGCCCATGCCAATGGCGCGCTGGTTGTGGTGGATAACGTCTTTGCCACCCCGATCTTTTCCCGCGCGGTCGAGCAGGGCGCGGATGTGATTGTCTATTCCACCACCAAACATGTCGACGGGCAGGGTCGTGCGCTGGGCGGCGTGATCTGCGGCAGCAAGGACTTTATCCGCAAGGTGGCCGAACCCTATCTAAAGCACACTGGCGCCGCGATGAGCCCCTTTACCGCTTGGATCATGCTGAACGGCATGGCAACGCTGGATCTTCGCTGCCGTGCGATGGCCGAGTCGGCGCTGAAAATCGCCCAAGCGCTGGAGCAAAACCCCGCCGTGGCCAAGGTAATCTACCCCGGCCTTGCCTCGCACCCGCAGCACGCGTTGGCGATGGCGCAGATGGGGTCGGGCGGCACTTTGGTGGCCTTTGAGATCAAGGGCGGCAAAGAGGCTGCATTCAAATTCTGCAACGCTTTGGACATCATCAAGATTTCGAACAATCTGGGCGATGCCAAAACCATTGCCACCCATCCCGCCACCACCACGCATCAGCGTCTGCCGCAGCCGCAAAAAGACGCGCTGGGCATCACCGGCGGGCTGATCCGGCTTTCGGTTGGCTTGGAAGATGCGGGCGATTTGATTGCAGAGCTGACCGCCGCCTTGGCATGATCGTCAGGGCCTGTCAGCCAGAAGATGCCGATGCCTTAGCGCAGATCTTTTATGACGCGGTTCGCATCGGGGCCGCGCCCTATTATGCCGCAGCGCAGTTGCAGGCTTGGGCCCCGCAGCGCCCCTCGGCGGCAGTTTGGGCAGCGCGGCTGACAGGGCTTATCTGCTTTGTCGCCTGTGATCCGCAGCCTGTGGGATTTATGGCTTTGCGGGCTGATGGCTATCTGGATCTGGCCTTTGTGGCGCCTGCGCAACAGCGTCGCGGTGTGGCAAGCCTGCTGCATCAAGCCGTGCTGACCCATGCGCAGGGCTTGGGGCTGCGGCTGTTAACCACCGAATCAAGTCTTGCCGCGCAGGGGTTTTTCGCAGGCAAAGGCTGGCAAACCCTTACCCGCCAAAGCGTGCAGCGCCACGGGCAAGCGATTGAAAATTTTCGCATGCAGCGTGAAATCTAAAGATAAATTCACCCAGCTTTAATCCAATGTCGTCTTTGCCGCGTATCCGTTCGGTAAGGCTTGGGTTAGGGGGCTGCTTCCCCTATATTGAAGGTCTGCAACCTTTGGGGGCGCTGCCATGAACATTCATATGACGGATCGCGATTATAATCCCGGTCGGGAAGAGGCAGAGGCGGCTTTGGCCACCCTGCGGCTTTGGGCTGCGCGCGCCTCTGATGCAGAGATTGTGGCGCTGGCGCCCGAAGCGGGTGCCTTGGTGGGCGGCGGCTATCCGGTGATGTCGCGCGAATATCCCAGCGATTTTATCGCTGATGACATTTACAAAGACAGCATGCCCGACCTGCAAAACGGCCCTGCCAGCCTGATCGTGGGCGCCAAGCAGACCATCCAGCACGTTGGCATTTCAAACTTTCGCCTGCCGATCAACTATCGCACCCGCGACAATGGCCCGCTGACGCTGGAAACCTCGGTCACGGGCACAGTCAGCCTTGAAGCCGAGAAAAAAGGCATCAACATGAGCCGGATCATGCGGTCGTTTTATGCGCATGCGGAACGTGATTTCTCGTTTGGCGTGATTGAACACGCGCTGGAAGATTACCTGACCAACCTTGGGTCTTTTGACGCCCGCATTCAGATGCGCTTTTCCTTTCCGATGAAGGTCGGCTCGCTGCGTTCGGGGCTGTCGGGCTGGCAGTATTACGACATCGCTTTGGAATTGGTCGATGTGGCAGGCCTGCGCACGCGGATCATGCACCTTGATTTCGTCTATTCCTCGACCTGCCCTTGCTCGCTCGAGCTGTCTGAACATGCGCGCCAAACCCGTGGGCAAATGGCCACGCCGCATTCGCAACGCTCGGTGGCGCGGATTTCGGTGCAGGTGCAGGGCGACACCTGCCTGTGGTTTGAAGACCTGATCGAACTGGCGCGCTCTGCGGTGCCAACCGAAACCCAAGTCATGGTGAAACGCGAAGACGAGCAGGCCTTTGCCGAGCTGAACGCCGCCAATCCGATCTTTGTCGAGGATGCGGCGCGCAGTTTCTGTGCGGCCTTGCAATCCGATCCCCGCATTGGCGATTTTCGGGTTGTGGCCAGCCATCAAGAAAGCCTGCACAGCCATGATGCGGTCTCGGTGCTGACGGTTGGCGAAACCTTTGCGGCGACCTCATTGGACCCCAAACTCTTCGCCAGCCTTTATCACGTTGGCTAAAAGATCTGGGCGGGGTTATCCCCGCCCGATCAAGGCTTTAATCCCAGCAAGACACCAGCACCGTCATGCCCATGCCTGCGGCAGACAAAGCGTCAGGCGTGGCAATCTCGGACATATCGCTCATCTGCGCTGAAATCCCTGCCGCCAGCAGGGCTTGGGCAATCGCTGGGGCTTGCACGGCAAAGGCCACGCCTTCGGGCAAGACCTTGGCCCCGGTTTTCACCCCCGCCAAAACCATGCCAATCACCGACCCTGTCGCATCCAGCACCGGCCCGCCCGCATCGCCGGGCAGCAAGGGCAGGCTTAGACGCGCGACACCCGCCTCGCCATTCAGCCCCACGGTTTCGGCCAGACTGCCCAGCGTCAGAACGGGTGCTGGCAGCTTGCCTTCATAGGAATAACCCGCGACGGAAATCTGGGCGCCCGCGCGGGATGGTCCCGCTTGCAGGTGGGCAAAGACCTCGGGGGCTAGGGCCTGTTTGGGGCGCAGGATCGCCAAGCCCGAACTTGCATCTTGCGCCAGAACCGCGGCCTCGGTGTCGGTGTCAATCGTCACCCGCCCGCATTGCGCCACGGCTTCAATCGTTGTCACGACATCGCCCTTGGCGTCGACATAAAAGCCCGAGCGTGACAGCTTGGGCATCTTTACCTCTAGCCCCGACAGCAGCCCTGCGCGCGCGGTGTCGTCCAGTGGCACAAGGCCCGGGTCCAGCGCCTTGGCGCCGGTCGAGGCAAAGCTGGCCTGCATCAGCGGCAAAATCCGCGCCATCCGCGCCGCATCTGCTGGCTTCCACACCACCAGATAGCCCTTGACCGCGCCGTCTTTCAGCTCGGCATAGGCATAGCTTTCCACGCTATCCGAGGCAGCGTTGATGCTGAAGCTGCGCTCGCCTCTGCTGCGCGCGCCGTCTGCTGGCACCACTTCCAGCGTTTGCAAGATATCATAAAGCCCGAACAGCGTCGCTTTATCGCCGGGTTCCGAGATGAGGATCACCCGCAGATCAGATCCATTTTTGGCGCTGAAATGCACGAAGGGCGGTTCGTAGTGGTCAAATTGCAGCATCGCCATTGGCAGGGTCATAGCGACACCTGCCTCGGCTTCGGCCATATATTCAAAGCCAAAGCCCGCCAGCTCGGCCTGATGATCGCCGCTGAGGCGGCCGCGTTGCAGCGTCGAGAGAACGCCTGTTGGCTCGAGCCCCGCATTTTGCTGCCAAGCCGCAATCGCGCCACGCGTCCCTGCTCCAAAAGAGCCGTCGATCTTGCCCGCATAAAACCCGTACCAGGCCAGCGCCTGTTGCAGTTCTTTGCGATCATCGCGCGACAGCGCGGCCTCGGTTGCCTGCGCTTGGGCCAAGGTCTCGACATCGATTTCGATTTCGACCTCGGGTGCGGGCGCGGCCACTACATTGGCTTCGGCCTCGGGGGCTGCCATGGCTTGCGGCGCGGTTTCTAGGAGGACGCTGGCCTGACCCACTGGCCAGAACTGCTGCTGATGGCGGCTGCCGTCGGTGATGAAACTGTCACGCGGGATCAGGCCTTGCCGTCTGAACTCTGACAGCTTGCCCGCCGCCTCTGCTGGAGCATAAGGGCCCAAGGTCACGGCATACCATCCCGCGGCAATCTGAAATCCAGCAACGTCAGGCACCGTGCCCGCGTAGGCCTGCGCCCGATCTTGCGCGGCGCGCAGCGTCGGCAAAGCCTCGACTTGCAGCCAAGCTTGCTGCTGGGCAAGGGCTGGCATAAGGCCGCCAAAAAGGGTCAAAAACACCAGGATCAAAACTCGAAATATCATAAATACGTCCATCTTTTTCTTTGCGCCGCAGCCACTTTGACGCAAACCTAACCAAAGCCACAGAAAGTTGCACCCGCTTTTGTCTGCAATCAGCTGCGCCGCATTGACCCTTGGCTCTGTCTTGCCTATGGAAAGGCTGCATTTCAAGAGGTCTGGTATGGCGCACGCATCCAAAGCACCACAAAGCTTTCAGGAAATTATCCTGCGGTTGCAAAACTATTGGGCCGATAAGGGCTGCGCGATTTTGCAGCCCTATGACATGGAGGTCGGGGCAGGCACCTTCCACCCCGCGACCACGCTGCGCAGCTTGGGCTCCAAGCCATGGGCTGCGGCCTATGTGCAACCCTCGCGCCGCCCCACTGATGGCCGCTACGGTGAAAACCCCAACCGTTTGCAGCATTACTACCAGTATCAGGTTATCATCAAACCTTCGCCACCCGATATGCAAGACCTCTACTTGGGCTCGCTGGCCGCGATTGGCATCGACGCCAGCCTGCATGACATCCGCTTTGTCGAAGATGACTGGGAAAGCCCAACGCTGGGCGCTTGGGGCTTGGGCTGGGAGGTTTGGTGCGACGGCATGGAAGTGTCGCAGTTCACCTATTTCCAACAAGTTGGCGGCCATGATTGCCATCCGGTTTCGGGCGAGCTGACCTATGGGCTGGAACGCCTTGCGATGTATGTGCTTGGCGTTGATCATGTGATGGACATGCCCTTCAACAACCCACAGTCGCCAATCGCGCTGACTTACGGCGATATTTTCCGCCAGACCGAAGAAGAATATTCGCGCCACAACTTTGACGGTGCTGATACCGCGCAGCTGTTGCGCCATTTCGAGGATGCCGAGGCCGAGTGCCAGCGCCTGCTGGATTTCCCGCCGCTTGATCCAAAGACCGGCAAAACCATCATCATGGCGCATCCGGCCTATGACCAAACCATCAAGGCCAGCCATCTGTTCAACCTGCTTGACGCGCGCGGCGTTATTTCTGTTACCGAACGCCAAGCCTATATCGGCCGTGTGCGTGCATTGGCCAAGAAATGCGCCGATGCCTTCCGGCTGACCGAAGCGGGCCGCGATGCCGAGGTGGCCCAGTGAATGGCAAACTTGTCGCGGGGTTTATCGTGATCGTCGGGGCCGTCGCGGGCGTTGCGATGTATTACCTGCAAGAATACGCCTATTACACCAAGGCGGTGTTCAAGCCGGGGGCCGAAATCGCCTTGACCCTGATCAGCTCGGGCCAGCCCGAAGCGATCTTGGCCGAAGGTGTCGAAGGCATCGACGCCGACAGCTCGCCGCTGCGGTTTCGCGCCTGTTTCCACACGCCGCTGACCCAAGCCATGCTAAGCGAGACCTATCAGGCCTATCAAGGCGCTGTGCCGCTGATCGCGCCCTCGTGGTTTGACTGCTTTGATGCCGCCAAAATCGGCGCCGCGCTGGAAAATGGCGAAGCCCTCGCCTTTCTGTCGCAATCCAACATCGCCCCTTCTGTCGACCGCGTTGTCGCCGTCTTTCCCGATGGCCGCGCCTATGCATGGCACCAAATTCACCCCGGAGCCGAGGTTCAATAAATGTCCGACCTGCTGATCGAACTCTTCTCCGAAGAAATCCCCGCCCGCATGCAACTGCGCGCGCGCGAAGACCTGAAATCCTTGATCACCAATGGCTTGGTCGAGGCGGGTCTGACCTATGCTTCGGCGGGCGCCTTCTCGACCCCGCGCCGCCTGACCCTGTCGATCGAAGGCCTAAGCCAACACTCGACCCCCACGCGCGAAGAGCGCAAAGGCCCCAGCGCCAGCGCCCCTGCGGCCGCCATCGACGGCTTTTTGCGCGCCACGGGCCTGACGCTTGATCAGCTGGAACGCCGCGCCGACAAAAAGGGCGAGACGCTTTATGCCGTGATCGAAAAGCCCGGTCGCGCCGCACCCCAGATCATCGCCGAGGTGCTAGAGCGCACAATCCGCAGCTTTCCTTGGCCGAAATCCATGCGCTGGGGCACAGGCTCGCTGCGCTGGGTCCGCCCGCTGCATTCGATCCTCTGCATCCTGTCAGACGAGGGCGGCACCGACATCGTGCCGCTGACGCTTGACGGTCTGCAGACCAGCAACACCACCGCAGGCCACCGCTTTCTGGCGCCAAACCGCTTTTCTGTCACCAGCTTTGACGACTACGCCGGCAAACTCAAACGCGCCCATGTCGTGCTTGACAGTGCCGAGCGCGAGGCCGCCATCCTGCAAGGCGCGCAGAACCTTGCCTTCGCCGCGGGCATGGAGCTTGTCGCCGATGACAAATTGCTGACCGAAGTCGCGGGCCTTGTCGAATGGCCGGTGCCGCTGATGGGCCGCATCGACGACGCCTTTTTGGCGCTGCCACCCGAGGTGCTGCAAACCTCGATGCGCGAACATCAAAAGTTCTTCTCGACGCGCAACCCCAAAACCGGCCGCATCGAAGGCTTTGTCACCGTCGCCAATACCGAACCCGCCGACCATGGGCTGACCATCCTTGCCGGCAACCAAAAGGTGCTGTCAGCACGGCTGTCCGATGCGAAATTCTTCTGGGAAAACGATCTGCGCGTGGCCCGCGCCGGCATGACCGAATGGCTTGATGGCCTGAACGCCGTCACCTTCCACAACAAACTTGGCAGCCAGTCCGACCGCATCGCCCGCATCGCCGCCCTTGCCCGCGAAATCGCCCCATTGGTCGGTGCCGACGCCGACCTCGCCGAACAGGCCGCCCGCCTTGCCAAAGCCGATCTGCGCTCGGCCATGGTCGGTGAATTCCCCGAACTCCAAGGCCTGATGGGCATGTATTACGCCCGTGCAGCCAACCTGCCCGAGGCTGTGGCGCTGGCCGCCCGCGACCACTACTCGCCACTTGGCCCCACCGACAGCGTGCCAACCGATCCGGTTTCCGTCGCCGTGGCGCTGGCCGACAAACTCGACACCCTCACCGGCTTTTGGGCCATTGATGAGAAACCCACCGGCAGCAAAGACCCCTTCGCCCTCCGCCGCGCGGCACTGGGGGTTATCCGGTTGATTTTGGGGAATGGGGTGAGTTTGCATCTGCGCGATTTGAGAACTGTCGCTGAAGCAAATATCCCTGAAACATTTCGGACTGGTGAGTTTCTGCCCGAAGGCGCGGGTCCAGAGTATGATAGCCTCCTCGCCTTCTTCCACGACCGCCTGAAAGTCTTCCTCAAAGACCAAGGCATCCGCCATGACGTCATCGACGCCTGCCTTGCCATGCCCGGCAATGACGACCTCACCCTCTTGGTCAAACGCGCCGAAGCCCTCGCGGCCTTCCTGAAAACCGAAGACGGCCCGAACCTTCTGCAAGGCTTCAAACGCGCCAACACCATCCTGACGCAAGCCGAGGCCAAAGACGGCGTCGAATACTCCTTCGGTGCCGACCTGAAATTCGCCGATTCCGACGCAGAACGCGCGCTTTTCACCGCCCTCGATACCGCCGAAGCCGCCATCACCCCCGCGATGAAATCCGAAGATTTCGCCATCGCAATGGAGGCTATGGCCAAACTCCGCGCCCCCATCGACGCTTTCTTCACCGCGGTTCAGGTCAATTCTGAAAACGAGATCATCCGCCGCAATCGCCTGAACCTGCTGCACCGCATCCGCGCCATCTGCTCGGGCGTCGCCGATCTCACCAAACTCGACGGCTAGGCTTTCATCTTGGCCTAAATATCCCGGGGGGAGGCCGGTTTGGCCCTGCCAAACTGGCCAGGGGGGCTGGCCCCCCTGCCTTCGCCTCGGCAAAATCCCACAAGCCCGTCACAAAGCTTGCGCCCCACCCCAAGCCGTGTATCCTGCTGGCGCAGAATAAAGGTGCCGCAGTGCAGAAAACCCTCCAAGTCTCTGATTTCACAGAACTTACCCCAACGGCAGATATCCGCGCCGCCGATCACGGCTGGCGGGCCAAATGTCTGCAACGCCTGATCCGCCTCAATCTGCCTGTGCCTGAAACCGTGGCGCTGCCCGCGCAGACCGTGCGCTCGATTGCGGCTGGGCATCCCATTGATATCAAATCCATCCTTTCGCATTTTGGCGCCTCGCCGCTGATTTCGGTGCGCCCGTCTCCGGGCAATCCCGATTGGGGCGGCCCCGGCACCATTCTCAACATCGGCATGAACGCCAGCCGCCATCAAACCTTGGTCAAAACCCATGGCCGCGAGGCCGCTGACGCGCTTTATCTGCGCTTTGTGCAGACCTATGCCACCCATGTCGCCCGTCTTGACCCCGATATGTTTGAAACCGGTCACGCCACCCCCGACGCGTTGCGCGAGGCCCTGCGCCATTACGAGCGCGAGATGGAAGAACCCTTCCCCGAAAGCGCAGAAACCCAGCTTTCAGAGGTGCTTAGGTCGATGGCGCGGGCTTGGGAGGGCACCTCTGCCCGCCTCTTGCGCCAAGCCAAGGGCGCGCCGACCGAGGCCGCTTTAGGCCTTGTGGTGCAGGAAATGGCGCAGGGCATTGGTCAAGGCATCTCTGGCTCGGGGGTGATCCAATTTATTGATCCCGTCACCGGCCTGCCGCTGGTCAAAGGCCGCTATCTTGGCCAAAGCCAAGGCCGCGATGCGCTTAAGAAAAATGAGGCGATTTTTCTCACCCAAGACAAACGCGGCCCCTCGCTGGAAGACATCGCGCCAGAGATTTTTGCAGACCTTCTTGCCTATGGCGCAATTTGCCGCCGCAAGCTGCGCGAAGAGATGCAGATCGAATTCACCATCGAAGACAGCAAACTTTCGGTTCTGGATGCGGTGAAGGTCGCGCGCTCGGCACGGGCTGGGCTGAAGATCGCTGTCGCCTTGGCTGAGGATGAGATCATCAGTCAAAACGAGGCCGTGCTGCGGGTCGAGCCGCGGGCGCTGTCGGAATTGTTGCACCCGCAGGTCGATACCAGTGCGGCGCGCGATGTCTTTGCCAAGGGCATTGCCGCCTCGCCGGGGGCAGCGGTGGGCCGGATCGTGTTTTCCAGCCAAGCCGCGCAAGCCTCGGCCGCGCGGGGCGAGCCCTGCATCATGGTGCGGCGTGAAACCGCGCCCGAAGACATTCGCGGCATGCACGCGGCGGTGGGCGTGGTGACAGAACGCGGCGGTGTGACCTCGCATGCGGCGGTGATTGCGCGCGGGCTTGGCGTGCCTTGTGTGGTGGGGGCCACGGGCATCCGTTTGGATTCAAAGGAAAAACGCCTACTTGCCGCCGATGGGCGCGTGTTTGGCGAAGGCGATCTGATCACGGTGGATGGCACCACCGGCCAAGTGCTGGCAGGGGCGGCCGAGATGCTGGCGCCGGCCTTGGACGATGCGTTTCGCAAGCTCTTGGGCTGGGCCGATAACGTGCGCGACATCGGCATTCGCGCCAATGCCGACACCCCCGCCGATGCCGCCACCGCGCGCAAATTCGAGGCGCAGGGCATTGGCCTGTGCCGCACCGAGCATATGTTCTTCGAAGAAGACCGGCTTGTGGTGATGCGCGAGATGATCTTTGCCGATACGTCCAAAGATCGCGCCGCAGCCTTGGCGCGCTTGCTGCCGATGCAGCGGGCTGACTTTGTGCAACTGTTTGAAATCATGGCGGGGCTTCCGGTTTGCATCCGGCTGTTCGACCCGCCCTTGCACGAGTTTTTGCCCCACAGCCGCGAAGGCCTGCGCGAATTGGCCGAAGCTTTGGACCGCCCCTTGTCGGAAGTGACCCGCAGGGCCGAGGCCTTGGCCGAATTCAACCCGATGCTGGGCATGCGCGGCGTGCGGCTGGGCGTGGTGCTGCCGGAAATCTATGCCATGCAGGCACAAGCGATTTTTGAGGCCACGGTCGAGGTGGCGCGCAAAGGCACCGCCGTGGTGCCCGAAATCATGATTCCGCTGGTTTCGGCCAAGCGCGAGGTCGAGCTGGTCAAGACCCATATCGACGCGGTTGCGGCCTCGGTTCGGGTGAAATCGGGCGTCGATTTCGATTTTAAACTGGGCGTTATGGTGGAAACGCCGCGGGCGGCTTTGCGGGCAGGCGACATCGCGCAGCATGCGTCGTTCTTGTCTTTTGGCACCAACGATCTGACACAGATGACCTACGGTTTATCGCGCGATGACGCGGGCCGCTTTATGAACACCTATGTCCAGCAGGGGGTTTTCCCCGAGGATCCCTTCCATGTTTTGGATGTGGATGGCGTCGGAGAATTGCTGCTGATTGGGGCCGAGCGGGGCCGTGCGACGCGCCCTGATCTGACGGTTTCGATCTGCGGCGAGCATGGCGGCAACCCCGAATCGATTGGATTTTGTCGCAAAGCCGGCTTTGATTATGTGTCTTGCTCGCCCTATCGGGTGCCGTTGGCCCGCTTGGCTGCGGCACATCTGGCTTTGGCGGATTTAAAATAAATTATTGTTATCAGGTATTTATGTAATAATTTCGGGGGCAGTCGGCAAGAATCCGCCTAAATTTTGGGCTGGTTGTGAATGAATCTGCCGCATGGGTAGACCAATGGGTTTGGGTGCTTTAGCTCGAGCGGCTGTTGCGTTGGCATCGCCTGCGCACTGCTGCTGAAATAGACTAGGACGAAACATATGCGCTTGCACCAAGCCTGGACCATCGCCGCTGCGGCGTTTTTGGTCTTTAGCGGGGCGGCCTTCGCCGAAGCTACGGTGAGCCAATCCAACGAGCCCGCCTCGTTGATGACTACCCAATTTGCCTCCCTGCTGGGGGCCGAGCATCAGGCCGTGGGCGCGTTGCCTGCCGACCATTTGCAAGAGCTTTTGACTGGGCGTAAGCCAGAGCCTGCGGTGCATGGGCTTTTTGCCAAAACTCCGAAATTGTTTGGCAAGTTGTCGGCCAAGAAGCCGGTCTTGCTGCACTACTCCAAAGCTTGGCTGGAACAGCTGCCCGCGCCCAAGTCTGATCCGCAATGGGACTGCTTGCGCACCGCACTTTATTTCGAGGCGCGCGGCGAAGGCGTCAAAGGCCAATTCGCGGTGGCCGAGGTGATCTTGAACCGCGTTGACAGCACGCGCTATCCCAATTCGATCTGCGGCGTGGTCAAGCAGGGCGGCAATCGCAGTTGCCAATTCTCGTTCAATTGCGATGGCATGGCCGAAGTTCTGGCAAACCCCGATGCTGCCGATATTGCAGGCCGGATTGCGCGGGTGATGATGGATGGCGCGCCGCGCGGTTTGACCGCAGGGGCGACGCATTTTCACACCACTGCTGTCAATCCTGACTGGTCGCGCCGCTTTGCCAAAACCGCCTCGATCGGGTCGCATCTGTTTTATCGGATGCGCTAACGTCGCGGGGCTTGCGCTTGGTGTCGGGTTCGGACTAGGGGCTTGGGGGTCAAGCGGCTAGCTTGCGACAAACTTATCGCCGTTCGAGGGGCCCATGACCAACGACGTAACGCTTGCCTTTGCGCATCCTGAAGAACGCTCGCTGGCCTCGGCGGGGGCTGCGCCTCGCGACCGCATTTCGCTGCGTGATCACATTGTGGCGGTCGATATCGGCGCGTTTCAATCCGAGCGTGGGCATCAGCAACGGGTGATGTTCAATATCGTGGTCGAAGTGCGCCCCGCGTCGCAGCCTTTGAACGACGACGTTGACCTGATTTTATCCTATGATCGGCTGACCGAAGCTGTGGCGACAGAGCTTGCGGCCGAGCGGTTGAACCTGCTGGAAACCTTGGCCGAACGTCTGGCGGAGCGGATTTTGGCCGAACCGCAGGCGATGCGAGCCTTTGTGCGGATCGAAAAGCTGGATGTCGGCCCCTATAAACTTGGGGTTGAGATTGTGCGCAGCCGCGCCGAGGCAGCGATCAAAGTGGTGGGCCATGATGGCGAAGAGGCCTCGGTGCATCCGCTGGTGGTCTATCTGGACAATGCCGCGCTGGCCGCGCCAGATTTGGCGCAGCGGTTGGATGCTTGGCAGGCCGAGGCGCGTCCGGTGATCCTGACCGTGGGTCTGCCGGATCAGCCGCAGCCGCAGACCGGCCACCGCCCGACCCAGCGCCGGGTAGATCTGCTGGCGATCGAGCAAAACGCGTGGGTTCTGGCCGCGCGCGATCCGCGCTGTGTGGTGATGGCGACGCGGACCGAGATTGATTGGGCGATCAAGCGCGGGCAGATGGTGGTTTGGGCGCCGTCAAAACTGGTGCTGGATGCGGTCGATGGCCCTCATAGCCGCGAACCCGTGGCGCTGGCGCTTTGGCTTGCTGAATTGATGGCGGCGGACCGGCTGCTTGTTCACGGCTCTGTTGCATTGCCGGCGGGAAGCCGCGTGCGGGTTGATCGCGGCTAAGGTTTTGGGCTTGCCGGACTGCGCGCCGCGTTTTACCAACGGCGCATGATATATTACCGCCCCATTGCGATGAGTGACCCCGCCCGCCCGAAGGGGGCTTTGCCCTTGGCCGGTGGATGGACTTGGTTTTCGCAGGTCGAGGTGCTGACGCGCGGCGCGCCGTCGCGTATTGCAAGCCTTGCCGATCTTGACGCGGAGACCCGCGATCGGCTGTCGGCGCCGCGTGCCGATTTTGGCGGGCTGACGCTGGATCGTCCGCGGATCATGGGAATTTTGAACATCACGCCAGACAGTTTTTCCGATGGCGGGCTGTTTTTGAAACCCGAAGCCGCGATGATGCAGGCGCGGGTGATGGCCTCGGCGGCCGATATTCTGGACATTGGTGGCGAAAGCACCCGACCCGGCGCGGTAGAAGTGGCGGCAGAGGAAGAGGCTGCGCGCACCGCCCCGGTGATTGCGGCGCTGCGGAGGGGCGGGCTGGATCTGCCTATCTCTATCGACACCCGCAAAGCTTCGGTCGCAGCGGCGGCTTTTGCGGCGGGGGCGACGATCTTGAATGATGTCACCGCGTTGCAATTTGACCCCGCGATGGCGGGGGTGGCGGCGGCTTTGGGCGCGCCGGTGATCTTGATGCATTCGGTCGCAACCCCTGCGACGATGCAAGCCGACCCGCAGTATGACGATGTGTTGCTAGATGTTTACGACGCGCTGGCCGCCCGCCTTGCGCAGGCCGAGGCCGCAGGCATCCCGCGCGACCGTCTTGCGGTGGATCCCGGTATCGGCTTTGGCAAAACCTTGCAGCACAATCTGACCTTGCTGTCGCGGCTGTCGTTGTTTCACAATCTGGGGGTGCCGGTGCTGCTGGGGGCTTCGCGCAAGCGCTTTATTGGCACCATCGGCGCCGAGGCCGAGGCGCAGAAACGCGTACCGGGCAGCCTTGCCGTTGCCCTTGCCGGCGTGGCACAAGGCATGCAGATGATCCGGGTGCATGATGTGGCCGAAACCCGCCAAGCTATTTCGCTTTGGCAAGCCTCAACTTCAGGAGTGGCGTAATGAGTCCCAAGCTTTTCGGCACCGACGGTGTGCGCGGCACCGCCAACAGCTATCCGATGACGGCCGAGATGGCGCTAAAGCTGGGCGCAGCGGCGGGGCGGTTCTTTCGCCGCGATGGCAGCACCGCGCACCGTGTGGTGATTGGCAAGGACACCCGGCTTTCGGGCTATATGCTGGAAAACGCGCTGACGGCGGGGCTGACCTCTACGGGGATGAATGTGCTTTTGCTGGGGCCGGTGCCGACACCTGCGGTGGGGTTTCTGACCCGCTCGATGCGCGCCGATCTGGGCGTGATGATCTCGGCCAGCCACAACCCGCACCATGACAACGGCATCAAATTCTTTGGTCCCGATGGCTTTAAGCTGTCGGATGCGGCCGAAGAGGAAATCTCGGCCATGGTCTTTGGCGATATTGCCTTGGCGCATCCCGAAAACATCGGTCGCGCCAAGCGGATCGAGGATGCGCGCGGCCGCTATCAGGAATATGCCAAGACCACCTTTCCCGCGGGCCTGCGCTTGGACGGGCTAAAGGTGGTGATAGATTGCGCCAATGGTGCGGCCTATAAAACCGCGCCCGAGGTGCTGTGGGAATTGGGGGCCGAGGTGATCTCGGTCGGGGTGACGCCAAACGGCAAGAACATCAACGACAGATGCGGGTCGACCCATACCCAAACCGCAGCCGAGGCCGTGGTGGCGCATGGCGCGCATGTTGGCATCAGTCTGGACGGCGACGCCGATCGGGTGATGATCTTGGACGAAACCGGCCATGTCGCTGATGGTGATCAGATCATGGCGCTGCTGGCGGGGCGTTGGGCGGAAGAGGGGCGGCTGCTGGGCGGCACTTTGGTCGCCACGGTGATGTCAAACCTTGGGCTTGAACGCTTTATGACCGCGCGCGGCTTGCGGCTGGAACGCACCTCGGTTGGGGATCGTTATGTCGTCGAGGCGATGCGGCGCGGCGGCTTCAATCTGGGCGGTGAGCAATCGGGCCATATCGTGATGACCGATTATGCCACCACCGGCGATGGGCTGATCGCGGGTTTGCAGTTTTTGGCGGAAATGGCGCGTTCGGGCCGTGCGGCCAGCGATTTGGTGCGCCAGTTTGAAACCGTGCCGCAGATGCTGAAAAACGTGCGCTACGCGGCGGGGAAAAACCCTTTGGCGGCGGCGACGGTGCAAGCGGTGATTGCCGCCAAGACCCAAGCCATCGAGGGCAAAGGCCGGATCTTGATCCGCAAATCGGGCACAGAGCCGCTGATCCGTGTGATGGCAGAATGCGAAGATGCTGGGCTTTTAGCCGATGTGGTGGCCGAGATCGTTGCCGCGGTCGAGGCTGCGGTTTAGGGTTTGTCGACCAGGCCGTAGTCGCCCAAAAACGCAAGATGGCCGTGATGGGTGATCCGAGACGCCTCGTAACACCAGATATCGCCGCCACAGCCCGCGACCCAACGGCGGCAAAAGCTGGTATCTTCGCCATGCATCACGCCACCTTCGCGGCCGCGCAGATGGCTGAAGAAGTCATGAAAATTCGCGTCAGGATAGCCGGGGCCGTTGAAATCGGGCACCGGCAGCGCCACGCCCATTTCGGCCATTTTTTCAGGAACCGCGCGTTTCAACAGCATAAATCCGGTACCTGCACCGGGCACCTTGCGAAAGCCATCGCGTCGTTCCAGCGGCCAGGGCTGGCCCTTTTCAAACACGCCCGGGATGTTATAGCGCAGCGATTGCGCCAAAAGCGTTGCGGTGCTGGCCCGCTCTGCTTCGGGTTTGACCGCCTCGCGCTCGATCGCACTGCGCAGCGCAGCCCAAGGCATTCGGCGCTGCGGATAGGCGGCAACCGTGAAATCTTCGTCGAAATCCAGAAGCTTAAAGAACAAGTCCGGCTCAAAGCTCATGTCGCTGTCCAGCAAAAGCGCATGGCTGAACTTTGTCAGACCCAAAAACACCGACAACAAGTAATTGCGCGAAATCACCAGATCAGACCATTCATAGGTGCGCAAAGCAAAGCCAATGCCGCGTTTGGAAAGCGCTTGGGTCAGCCCCATCAGCGAATGGACGCAGGGCGTATCAATATGCCCGCCGGTTGGCATCAGGATCAATAAGGTGGTCATAAAATACCTCGTCTTTTGCGGCAAGGTGGCAGGGGGCGGCAGCGTGGTCAAGGGGGGCGCCCCCCAGATCTAGGCGCGCCTTTGGCTTAGGGCCATGCCGCCAAGGATCAGCGCCAGCGCGGCAAAGAAGGTCGGCGGCAGCGCTTCTTTCAGCAAGACCGCGCCAAAGGCCATCGACCACAGCGGCACCTGATAATTGGTCAGCGTCATAAAGCCCGACCCAACGCGGCGAATGATGCTGACCCGCAACAAGGCGGCCAGCGCCGTCGGCATCAGCCCCAGAAACACGATGGCGATGGCGGGCTGCGTGCCCGCCCAGTGCGGCAGGCCTTCCACCAACAGCATCGCAGGCACCAAGACCGCCGCGCCCACAATCAAGGTGGCGGCGGCAAAGCCCACGGGCTCGACCTTGGGGCAGCGCCGCGTCAGCACCGACGAGACCGCATAGCACAGCGCCGCCAGAAAACAGGCCAGATGCGGCAGCAGGCTTGGCCCACCCTCCAGCGCGGTTGGGCCCAGCACCAAAACCACGCCGGCAAAACCCAGACCAAAGCCCAAGGATTTGCGCAGTGTCATCTTTTCGTCTGAAAACACATGCGCCAGCGGCAGCACGAACAGGGGCACCGCCGCCATAGACAGCCCCGCAAAGGCCGAAGGCACCGAGGCTTGCGCCCAAGACAGCAGGAAAAACGGCAGCGCCGTCGACAGCACGCCCGCAGGCAGGATATAGCGCCAGACCGCCCAGCCCTGCGGCAATCCCAGACCCATCACCCGCAGCGCCAGCAGCAAGGTGACCGCGCCAAAACTGGTGCGCGCGCAGGCAACCGTCAGCGGCCCATAGCCTTCCAGCGCAAAGGCAATCACCATAAAAGTGCCGCCCCAGACAAGGCCAAGGGCGAAAATCGAAAGCCAGTCGTTGCGGGTGGGGGTCATTGCGCCGTCCGTTGGTAAAAGTCTTTGCCCTCAGTGGCCTTGCGCCACGCAAAAGGCCAGAGGTTTCCCTCTGGCCCATCGCTTTTGCAAAGGCGCGCGGCCTTAGTTGCGGGCCTTGTCGACCATTTTGCCCTTGGAGATCCAAGGCATCATGTCGCGCAGCTTTTTGCCGACCAGTTCGATCTGGTGCTCGTCGTTAGAGCGACGCGACGCCTTGATCGTTGGCTGACCAACCGCGTTTTCCAGCATAAAGTCGCGGACGAATTTGCCGGACTGAATGTCGGAGAGCACGGCTTTCATGCGGGCCTTGGTCTCGTCGTAAGGCAGGATGCGCGGGCCGGAAACATATTGGCCATATTCCGCAGTGTTCGAGATCGAGTAATCCATATTGGCGATGCCGCCTTCATAGATCAGATCGACGATCAGCTTCACTTCGTGCAGGCATTCGAAATAGGCCATCTCTGGCTCGTAGCCCGCTTCAACCAGCGTCTCAAAGCCCATACGGATCAGCTCGACCAAGCCACCGCACAGCACGGCCTGCTCGCCGAACAGGTCGGTTTCGCATTCTTGACGGAAGTTGGTCTCGATGATGCCGGAACGACCGCCACCGATGCCCGAGCAATAGGACAGACCAAGTTCCATCGCTTTGCCGGTTGCGTCCTGGTGCACAGCCACAAGGCAAGGCACGCCGCCGCCTTTGGTGTATTCGCCGCGCACGGTATGGCCTGGGCCTTTTGGCGCCATCATGATGACGTCAACGCCGGGCTTGGTTTCGATCAGGCCAAAGTGGATGTTCAGGCCGTGCGCAAAAGCAATCGCAGCGCCTTCGCGCAGGTTGTCATGCACATATTTCTTGTAGGTGTCGGCCTGCAATTCGTCGGGCATGGTAAACATGATCAGGTCACACCAAGCGGCGGCCTCTGCAATGCCCATAACCTTCAGGCCTTCGCCTTCGGCTTTCTTGGCGGAAGGCGAGCCTTCGCGCAGCGCCACGACAAGGTTCTTTGCGCCCGAATCGCGCAGGTTCAGCGCATGGGCGTGGCCTTGGCTGCCATAGCCGAGGATAGCGACTTTCTTGTCCTTGATCAGGTTGATGTCGCAGTCACGATCGTAATAAACGCGCATGGGGCGCTCCTTTTCATGTTGATGGGGGCAGCATAGGGATTTTTGGGCTGTTTGCTCTGCGTTTTTCTGCTTATTCTGGGTGTAACTGAAGAATTCATTCCTGAAATAGGCTTTTGGCAGCAAAATCATGCAAACCGATGAAACTGACAGGCGCATTCTGCGGCATTATCTGGCCGACCCCAGCCTTGCGCGCGCCGATCTTGCGCAGCAGGCGGGGGTGACGGCGGCGACCTTGTGGCGCAGGCTGGAACGGATGGAGGCGGCGGGGCTGATCGGCAAGCCGCGCGCGGTGATCGACTGGCGCAAGCTGGGCTACGAGGTCGAAGTTTCCTTGCGCTTTACGCTGGATAAAACCGACCCGCGGGCCTTTGACGAATTTATCGCCGCCGCCCGCGAGGTGCCCGAAGTGGTGGCGATTGAGACCTTTTTGGGCCGTGTCGATGTGCGGCTGAACGTGATTGCGCGCGATATGGCGCAGTATCAGCAGATCTACCGCCAGCAGATTTTGGCCTTGCCGCATATTGCTGAACTGGACGCGCTGATGCTGATTGCCACGATAAAAGACGGCGAGGGGCTGCCGCTGTGATGGATCTGGATGATATCGACCGGATGATTTTGCGCGAAGTGTCGCAGGACGCGGGCCTTTCGGCGGGCGAGTTGGGGCGGCGGTTGGGGCTTAGCCAGCCTGCGGCTTGGCGGCGGATCAAGCGGCTGCAAGAGGCCGGCGTGATCGCGGGGGCGCGGGTTGATGCCGACCGCGCGGCGCTTGGCTTTGGCGTGACGGTGTTTCTGGGGGTGAAATTGGCAACCAAGGGGCGGGTTTCGTTGGAAGATTTCGAACGCGCGGCGGGCGCGATCCCCGAAGTGCAGGTGGTGCAGCACGTTTTGGGGCTGTTTGATTACCGCCTGCGCGTGGTCGCGCGCGACATCGCCGATTTCGAACGTGTGCTGCGGCGGCGGGTGATGACGCTGCCCGGTGTCGGCCAAGTCGAGGCGAATGTGCTGCTGACCGAAGAACGCCGCCGCGGCCCCTTGGGTTAAAGGGGCTGGTTTTTGGCCCCTGCTGCGCTATCTTGCGCTGAAATAAGGGAGAGCGTCGATGAAACTGCCACATGCACATGTCGATCCAGAGGGTCTGGAAGAATTCTCGGTGGTCTTCACCGATCGGTCTTTGAACCATATGTCGGCCAAATTCCAAGGCGTGATGCGCGATGTGTCGGGCCTGCTGAAAGAGGTCTACAACGGCTCGGCCACAGCGCTTATTCCGGGCGGTGGCAGCTATGCGATGGAGGCCGTGGCGCGGCAGTTTGGCCAAGGCAACGTGCTGATCGTGCGCAACGGCTGGTTTTCCTACCGCTGGACGCAGATCTTTGACGCCGGTGGTTTTGCGCAATCGACCACCGTGGTGATGGCGCGCGCGGCTGGCAATGGCGCGAAAGCCCCGTTTGCGCCGCCTCCGATCGACGAGGTTTGTGCCAAAATCCGCGAAACCAAGCCCGAGGCCGTGTTTGCGCCGCATGTGGAAACCTCGGCCGGAATTATCCTGCCCGATGATTATATCGCCGCCATGGCTGCCGCCGCGCATGAGGTTGGCGCGCTGATGGTGCTGGACTGCATCGCCAGCGGCTGCATCTGGGTTGATATGGCGGCGACGGGGGTCGATGTGCTGATCTCGGCGCCGCAAAAAGGCTGGTCGGCCTCGCCTTCGGCTGGCATCGTTGTGCTAAGCCCCTTGGCCGAAGCGCGGCTTGAGGCGACAACCTCGAACAGCTTTGCGATTGATCTGAAGAAATGGCGCAGCATCATGGCCACCTATGAAGCGGGCGGCCATGCCTATCACGCCACCATGCCAACCGATGCGATTGTCGGTATGCGCGAGGCCATGCTGGAAACCAAAGCGATGGGCTTTGCCGAGGCCAAGGCCGCGCAATGGGCCTTGGGCCGTGCGGTGCGCGCCCTGCTGGCAGAGCGCGGCGTGGTCTCGGTTGCGGCCGAGGGCTTTGCCGCACCGGGTGTCGTGGTCAGCTTTACCGAAGATCCGCTGGTGCAAAACGGCGCAAAATTCCGCGAGCTGGGCATGCAGATCGCGGCTGGCGTGCCTTTGCAGGTGGGCGAGGGCGCTGAATTCCGCACCTTCCGGCTGGGCCTGTTTGGTCTGGATAAGCTGGTGGATGTCGACGCCACCATGGCGCGGCTGCGCAGGGGCGTAGAGGCGGTTTTGTAACAGACGAAACCCCGTGTTTTCAAAGGGGCCGCCCGGTTTGGCGGCCCTTTTTCAATCCGCGTTGCGCAGGCCAAGCCCGGCTTTCATCAGGGTTTTGCGCAAAGGCGCAAGGCTATAGGCGGCGTTCAAGGCGCCCGCGCGCAGATCGCGCAGCCCTTGGCCCTGCATCATCGACGCGCGGTTCAGCGCATCAATCCCCGTCACCCGCGCGGTCACATCCAGATGGCGGCTGCGGTGATAGGCGTCAAGCATGGCTGGGCTGCCAAGCCCCGCGCGGTCGGCCTGCGCCAAGTCGAGCAGGCAGGCCAGATCGGCAAGGCTCATGTTCAAACCCTGCGCGCCGATGGGCGGCAGCACATGCGCGGCCTCTGCCAAAAGTGCGGTGCGCTCGCCCGACATCCGGTCGGCAACCTGCGAGATGATCGGCCAAAGCGAACGCGGGCTGGCAAGGCGCAGCTCGCCCAAAATGCCGCAAGACCGCAGATTTGCCGCCGCTTCGAACTCTGCCACCGGCAGGGCCGCCAGCCGCTGCGCCTCGGGGCCTGTCTCCATCCAGACCACGGCAGAGCAGGGGCTGCCGTCGCGATCAGGCAGTGGCACCAAGGTAAACGGCCCACCAGAGCGGTGAATTTCAGTCGAAACATTGTGATGCGGGATCGGGTGGCGCAGGGCAAAGACCACGGCCTTTTGCCCGTAGCGCGTTGTTTTCACGGAAATTCCCAAAGCCTCGCGCATGGGCGAGGACCGCCCATCTGCCGCGATCAACAGTTTGGCCGCAATTTTTTGCCCGTCTGATAGGGTCACCAGCGCCTCTGCCTCGCGGGTCAGCAGGCGGGTGGTGGCAAGACCGGGCAGAAACCGCACATTTGGCAGCTCGGCCAGCCGCGCCACCATTTCGCGCCGCAAAAGCCAGTTTGGCAGGTTCCAGCCAAAGGGCAGGTCGGAAATCTCACTGGCGTCAAATTCTTTGATCACCCGCGGCACCGGATCGACACCGCCCGCGTCGATGATCCGCATGATTTGCAGCGGGGCGGCATAGGGCAAAAGCCGCGACCACAGGCCAGCCTCTTGCAGCACCTTGACCGAGGGTTGCAAAAACGCGGTGGTGCGCAGATCGGCGCCCTCTGCCTCGGCCGAGGTGACGGGAGGGCTGGGATCAACGCAGATCACCTCAAAGCCCGCCGATCCAAAGGCCGCAGCAGCCGTAAGGCCCGCCACGCCGCCGCCAGAAATCAAAATCTCGGTGCTGATGCGCATGGCTTTTCCCCTTTTGCCTAATTTAGCGCGGCAGTCGCGGAAAGCGAAGCGACAAAGCGTCTCGGGTCAGGGCCAGGTGATCGAGATGAAAAACACAAACATCAGCGGCACCAGCGCAAGATAGGTCATCACCAGCGCGGCAAGGCCAAAGGTTTTGATCGCCAGCACCAAGGCGGTCACAACAATCGCCAGCAGATAATAGAGGATGGTGACATCCTGTCCAATCGCCCGCGACAAGCTGCCCAACACCGGGGTGCGGGACAAAATACGGTCAAAACGGGTGGCGCCTGCATCTGCAATCATGCTCATGGGTCTCTCCTCGAAAGCTACGGCAGAGATACAGCTTTGAGCACTGATTTCGACGCGGTCAGGTGTCGCAGCTTAGGTCAATTTAGCTAAAAACAGGGCTAAATCGGAGGTATGGTGGTCAATATGTCGCGCCTTCAGCGGTTTGGGGGCGACATGAACCGTGCGCATGCCAAGCGCATGCGGCACCGCAAGATTGCGCGGATCGTCTTCAAACATCGTGGCGGTGCTTGGGTCCAAACCGTCTTGCGCAAAGATGCGGGCAAAGGCTGCGGCCTCGGGTTTGGGCAGAAAATCGGCATCCTCGACGCCGTAAACCGCGTCAAACAGCCCGTCGAGCCCCCGCGCTTCAAGCACGCGGTGGGCATAGGGCACGCAGGCGTTGGTATAGACAATCTTGCGGCCGGGCAGGGCGCAGATCTGGGCTGCAAGGCTGGCATCGCGCGGAAGCAGCGAAAAATCAATGTCATGCACATCGCGCAGATAGGGCGCGGGATCGACGTTATGTTCGCGCATCAGCCCGGCCAGCGTGGTGCCGTAGCTGTCCCAATAGTGCTGGCGCAGCCGATCAGCTTCGGTCTTGCCGACGCCAAGTGCTTGCATCACCCAGGCGGTCATTCGCACCTCGATCTGGTCGAAAAGCCGAAATTCCGGCGGATAAAGCGTGTTATCCAGATCAAAGACCCAAGCCGTAACATGTGAGAAGTGCTGTTTTATCATGGCGCTGTGGTAGCGCGAAGTCGCGCGCGCGGCAATCCGCTTGATCCTGCGCGCGGGCTGGGTACTGTGCGACATATCAAGGAGAACTTCGCCGTGCAGAAAGACGCCTATACGCTGATCCTGGAATCCATCGAAGCTGGCACCTATAAGCCAGGCGACCGGCTGGTGGAAAGTGAATTGGCCGATGCCATGGGGGTGTCGCGCACGCCGGTGCGCGAGGCACTGCAACGGCTGGAAACCCAAGGCATGTTGACCCGCGATGGCCGCAGTTTGATCGTGGCCTCGCTTGATCATAACCAATTGGCCGATCTTTACGCGGTGCGCACCGAACTCGAGGGGCTGGCCGCACGGTTGGCGGCACGCCACGCCTCGGATGAAGAAATTCGGGTGTTGCGCGGCATGGTTGAGGATGACCGCAGCCTGCTTGGCGGCGATCCGCGTGCGCTCAGTCGCGCCAACAAACGCTTTCACCGCTTGATTCACTTGGCCAGCCATAACCGGTTTTTGGTGCAGCAACTGGATCTGGTGCATCGCTCGATGGCGCTGATGGCCACGACAACCTTTGCGGCGGCAGGGCGCGATGGGGTGGCGCTGGATGAGCATGACCAAATCGTGCGTGCCATCGAGGCGCATGATGGCGAGGCCGCTTATCAGGCGCTGAAATCACATATCTCGAAAGCCTTCGAGACCCGGCTTCGGGTCGATGCGGGTGAATTGCAGACACGCTAAACGTCATAAAGCCCGTGTCGGGTTTTCTCCCAGTAAAACGGCTTGGTCAACAGCTCCCATAAGGCGCGATAGGCCGCCAGCGTGGCCAGCGGTTGATAGGCAATCAGGGTCAGCGCCCACAACGGACTGAGCCGATGGCGGGTTTTACGCATTGCCTTGATATCAAAATAGATAAAAACAAGTGCGCTAGAGATCATCAGCCCTGTCGCCACAAACCGCAGCAGCGGTGGCAGATCGGTAGCCAGCGGATGCTGTAAGCCAAGCGCAAAGCCCCAGAAGCTCCAGATCAGCGGAGCCAACAGGCATTGCAGGATATTGGCCAGAAATTGCGCCTGAAAGCCGATAAACCGCTTTGCCCCAAGCTGGCGCCACAGCAGAGCCGGATCGCGCATATGGGTGATATAGGTCATCATATAGCCCTTGATCCAGCGCGAGCGTTGCTTGATCCAGGCATAGCCATGGCAGTTTGCCTCCTCATAGGTGGTGGTGTCGATCAGCTCGGTCCGGTAGCCGTGTCGGTACAGCCTTAGGCCCAGATCAGCGTCCTCGGTGACATTTTGCGCATCCCATCCGCCCAAAGCCTCGAGTGCAGCGCGGCGAAAGAACAGCGTGGTGCCACCCAGCGGAATCGCCAGCCCCAAGCGCGCCAGTCCGGGCAGAAACAGCCGAAACCAAGCTGCATATTCGATTGTAAAACAGCGCGACAGCCATGTGCTGCGCGGGTTGTAGTAATCAAGCTTGCCTTGCAGGCAGGCAACCTCGGCGCCGCGCTGATAAAAACGGTCAACCACCTTGCGCAGCTGATCCGCTTCGGGTGCGTCCTCTGCGTCGTAAACGCCGATGATCGAGCCGCGACAATGGTCCAAAGCATAGTTCAGCGCGCGGGGTTTGGTCTTGACCGACCCCGCCGGTACCACGATGACCCGCATCCAGCTTGGCAAGCTGCTTTTGGCCAAGGCCGCGCGGGTCAGATGATCCTCTGCTTCGACCACCAGCAAAATATCCAGCAAGTCGCGCGGATAGTCCAACTGCTCTAACCTTTGCGTCAAACGCTGCGCGATATTGTCTTCGCGGTAGAGCGCCACCATCACCGAGACAGTCGGCAGCTGCGCAATAATTGCGCGATTGCGGTGTTCAGGCGGTGGTGCGCGATCTTGCGTCAGCGTTGCAAGCTTAAGCAGATTGGTGGCAATCATCGCCAAAATCGCAACCGCAAACAGCATTTTCAGCACAGCCAGCGGCGTAAGAAACGCCATGATCGACACCAAACCCGCCACAATCAGCGCGCGTGTGCGCAGCCTATGCGCGGTAAAGTTGCGACAGCTTTCCTGTGCGGTGACCCGCGTTTCGGCCGCTTGCGCAAGCTGCGGCCCATGCAGCGCCAAAAGCGCGGCCTCAATCTCTTGCAGCGGGGCCAGCGCCATGATGACTTGGCCGAATTTTTCCGTAAGCCACGGTTTGTGCGCCGTAAATTCTTCGGGATAGGCGGTGACGATCACAGTCGCCTCGCCTATCTTGCGCCATGGCAAAAGCCCCTCGCGCAGCGCCGTGACAGAGCTGATCTGTTGGGTCAGGCGGGGATCAGGCGGATCGGCGTGCAGCCTTGCAACCCCCACAGACCAATGCTGCGCCAAAGAGTCATAAAGCCGCTGGGGGCTGATCGCTTGTTGCGCAAGTAGCGTTTCTGTCAGCCGCCGCTGGGTTTTGTGCAAGGCAATGGCCTGCAAGACCTGATGCGGCGCGACCAGACCGTTGCGCATCAATAAGGTGACAAAGCCGTGCAGGCCGGGCTGTGGCGCGGCTGCGGGGCGCGGCAATGCGCCAACAGCGCTGAAACGGTGGATTGGGCGCAGCGGGATAACGGACATCTTGCCTCCGGACGGTCAGATCACTCTGCGTCCGAAGGGTTAATCTTTGCTTAAGATCAGGCGGCGTCTTTAGCCGCGGCGCGCGCGCATGGCGGTGGCAAAGCGGTCAAACAGATAATAGCTGTCTTGCGGGCCGGGCGAGGCTTCGGGGTGGTATTGCACCGAAAACACCGGCTTGCCCTCGACCGCGATGCCGCAGTTCGAGCCATCAAACAACGAGACATGGGTTTCCAAAACGCCCTTCGGCAGGGTCTGGCTGTCAACGGTAAAGCCATGGTTCATCGAGGTAATTTCAACCTTACCCGTGGTGAGGTCTTTCACCGGATGGTTGGCACCGTGGTGGCCGTGGTTCATTTTCACCGTGGTCGCCCCCAGTGCCAAGGCAAGCATCTGGTGGCCCAGACAAATGCCAAACACAGGCAGATCCTTGGCCAGAACGCCCTGAATCATCGGCACCGCATAGGCCCCCGTCGCCGCCGGATCACCCGGACCGTTCGAGAGGAACACCCCCTCTGGGTTCAGGGCCAGCACATCTTCGGCGGTTGCGGTTGCGGGCAAGACGGTGACATCGCAGCCGGCCGAAGCAAGGCAGCGCAGGATATTGCGCTTGGCACCGTAATCAATCGCCACCACGCGCAGGCCGTCGCCCTGACGTTTGGTATAGCCCTCGGGCCAAGCCCAAAGCTGTTCGTCCCAGCGGTAGGATTGTGTGCAAGACACATCCTTGGCAAGGTCGAGCCCAACCAGACCTGCCCAAGCGCGGGCCTTGGCAACCAAAGCGCCGACATCAAACTTGCCGTCAGGATCATGCGCCAAGGCGACATGTGGCGCGCCTTGTTGGCGGATGGCACGGGTCAGGCGGCGGGTGTCGATGCCACCCACGCCAATGCGGCCCTTCGAGGCCAGCCAGACCTGCAAATCCGAAGTCGAACGCCAGTTTGACGGCTCGGTCGGATCCCATTTCACCACCATGCCAGCGGCGACAGGGGTTGCGGTCTCGTCGTCTTCAAGATTGACGCCGGTGTTGCCGATATGGGGGAAGGTGAAGGTCACGACTTGGCCGGCATAGGACGGGTCTGTCATGATCTCTTGATAGCCGGTCATGGCGGTGTTGAAGACCAGCTCTGCCACTGTCTCTCCAACAGCGCCGAAGCCTTTGCCGTAGAACACCGAGCCGTCAGAGAGGGCGATGCAAGCGGTTGGATGGTCTTTGGTGGAGGTGGGCATTGTGGCGACTCCCATTGGCAAAATCTGCCGGACACTAGTTGCGCGGGCGGCAAGGGTCAAGGGTTTGCGGGAAATGGATTTTACAACAAAATCAATGCGTTGATATTTGGCGGCTTGGTTGCGCGAAATCTGGTGCGGGTGTAGGATCGCGGCAATGATTTAAGGAGTGCGAAAGATGGAGTTGCGCGAGCGGCTAGGGGCGGCGGTGAAGGATGCGATGCGGGCCAAACAGGCCGAGCGGCTTTCGACGCTGCGGATGATGACGTCTGCGATCAAGGATCGTGAAATTGCCGCACGCGGCGAAGCGGGAGAGATTGGCGAGGCCGATCTGCTGGCGCTGTTTGGCAAGATGGTCAAGCAACGCCAAGAAAGCGCCAAGGCCTATGCCGTAGGCGGGCGGCCAGAGTTGGAAGCCAAAGAGCTGACTGAGATCGAGGTGATCTCGGAGTTTTTGCCGCAGCAGTTGGAGGCGGAGGCGGTGAGCCAAGCAATCGCCTCTGCGATTGCCGAGGTTTCTGCCAGCAGTATCAAGGACATGGGCAAGGTCATGGGCGTGCTGAAGGCGAAATACACCGGGCAGATGGATTTTGGCGCGGTGGGTGCTTTGATCAAGGCGCAGCTGGGCTGAGGCTTTGGCGGTTTGGGTTTTGGAAAAAGGCATGGCATTTGGCCGTGCCTTTTTTTTGGCCTTGCGCGCGGGGGGCTGCGGGGGAATGGGGGTTTCACACCCCCAAAGCCCTGCGGGCTTTCCCCCCGTGGGATATTTTTAGACAGATGAAGACGGTTTAGCGGTGGCGTTGCAGGGCGTCTTGCAGTTCGGCGCGCAGTTGCAGGCGTTCGGCGGGCGAGAGGAAGGCACCGAGTTCAACCTCGCGCGGGCCGCCTTGCAGGGTCAGGTAGTTTGGCACCGGACCAGAGCTTGCATGCAGGATGATGCGGACCCAATGCGGATTGGCGGCCCAGGTTTGCACGCCTTTGCGGCCATGATGGGTCAGGGTGAGTTCGGTTTCAGACAGGGTAAGGTCTTCGAGGATTTCGCCGTCGCGAAAGCTGCGGTTGAGCGCCCACCAGATGCCGGCGATGGCGGCCAGCAGAAAGGGCAGCAGGCCCCAAAGCGCCATGGTGCCGATCAGGGCTGCCAGCGGCAGGGCGATCAGGCTGATGGTGATTGACAAAAACCACACCATGCCGCGGCGGGGCAGGCTGCGATAGGGCCAGAGATGCAGGTGAGTTTCACCGTTTTGAGGGGGGAGCCATTCGTAGGGCATGGGGCTTTGCTTTGATCTGCGGGGTTGCGCCTAAGGTAGCGCGGGGCGGGTTAAAAAAAAGCCCCGCATCGCTGCGGGGCCTTTGATTGTTTTGCCGCTGGCCTTAGTGGCCGTGGGCGTGGTCCCAATCTTCGCGCTTTGGCAGCTGCTCGAAGGTATGTTCGGGCGGCGGGCAAGGCAGGGTCCATTCCAGCGTGTCGGCGTATTCGTTCCAGTAGTTGTTCTGGGTGATCTTTTTGCCCCAGAGCAAGGAATAGAACACGATGCCGATGAAGAACAGGAAGGAGGCGAAGGACAAGAAAGCGCCCAACGACGACACATGGTTCCAATAGGCGTATGCCTCTGGATAGTCGATGTAGCGGCGCGGCATGCCTTGGCGACCCAGGAAGTGTTGTGGGAAGAAGGTCAGGTTGGCGCCGATGAACATCGCCCAGAAGTGCAGCTTGCCTGCCCATTCAGGATACTCGCGGCCCGACATTTTGCCAAACCAGAAGTAGATGCCGGCAAAGATACCGAACACAGCGCCCAAGCTCATCACATAGTGGAAGTGCGCGATGACGTAATAGGTGTCGTGATAGGCGCGGTCCACGGGGGCTTGGCTGAGAACGATGCCGGTGACGCCGCCCACGGTGAAGAGGAACAAGAAGCCAAAGGCCCAGAGCATTGGGGTTTTGAACTCGATCGAGCCGCCCCACATGGTGGCGATCCAGGAGAAGATCTTAATGCCGGTTGGCACTGCGATCACCATGGTCGCCAGCATGAAGTAGGACTGCTGAGTGACCGACATGCCGACGGTATACATGTGGTGCGCCCAGACAACAAAGCCCAGAACACCGATGGCAACCATCGCGTAGACCATTGGCAGATAGCCAAAGATCGGCTTTTTCGAGAAGGTCGAGATCACCTGAGAGATGATGCCGAACGCCGGGATCACGATGATGTAAACTTCGGGGTGACCAAAGAACCACAGGATGTGCTGATAGAGGATCGGATCGCCGCCACCAGCGGGGTCGAAGAAGGTGGTGCCGAAGTTCCGGTCTGTCAGCAGCATGGTGATCGCGCCTGCCAGAACCGGCAAGGACAGCAAGATCAGCCACGAGGTCACGAAGATCGACCAGCCGAACAGCGGCACTTTGTGCAGGGTCATGCCCGGCGCGCGCATGTTCAAGAAGGTTGTGATCATGTTGATCGCGCCAAGGATCGACGAGGCACCCGACAGGTGGACTGCAAAGATCGCAAGGTCCATAGAATAGCCGCCTTCACGCACCGAAAGCGGTGGGTAAAGCACCCAGCCAACGCCCGAACCCAGCTGATCATCGCCGCCTGGCGACAACAGCGAGGCCACAGCAAGCGAGGTGCCAGCGACATACATCCAATAGGACAGGTTGTTCATCCGCGGGAAGGCCATGTCTGGCGCACCGATTTGCAGCGGCATGAAGTAGTTGCCAAAGCCGCCAAACAGCGCCGGAATAACCACAAAGAACATCATCAAGATGCCGTGCGCGGTAACAGTGGTGTTCCAGAAGTGGCCGTTCGGGGTGCATTCGCGTGTGGCGTCTGCGACAAAGCGCATCCCCTCCATGCACATGTATTGCACGCCGGGTTCCATCAGCTCCATCCGCATATACACGGTGAAGACCACCGAGATAAAGCCGACTAGCGCCGAGGTGAACAGGTACAGAATCCCGATATCTTTATGGTTCGTCGACATGAACCAGCGGGTGAAGAACCCGCGTGTGTCATGATCGTGGCCATGGATGGCTGCGTCGGCCATTGGCATCTCCCGTTATCATTGCATCTTCTCCGCGCATGGCGACGCCATAACGGATTACAAGACCTGTTTAGTTTGCAGGCGGGGCTAGGGCAATGTCTGACTTTGATCCAGATCAATTTTTCCCGCAGATTTTGCGCGATTTTTACACGGTTTCGGCCGCTTGGCCCTGCCTGAGACGCAATGTCGCAGAGCGGGATATGCGGCGTTTTGTCGCCCAAGCAATAGAAAACCGGCCGCGCGTTTTCACGCGGGCCGGTGTCATTCGCGGCTGTACGCTTCTTATTGCGCGGGTTTGACCGAGGCCAGATAGGCCGCCATGTCTTCGCCGCCCGAGGTCAGCTTGAACGCCATCTTGGATTTTGCCTTGGCGTCGCCGGTTTTCTCTTTCAGCCAAGCGGTCGGGTCTGCGACGTAAACCGCAAGGCTCGCTTCATCCCACACCGAGCCATCCGCGCCCGCGGCTTTGATCGAATCGCCGTAGTTAAAGCCTTCAAGGCTGCCGATCTGACGGCCAATCACGCCGTAAAGATTCGGGCCGACTTTGCCGCCTTTGACGATCGCGGTGCCGTCATCGGCCACGATCGAATGGCAGGCTTTGCATTTCTTGTAATCAGATTCGCCCTTGGCGGCATCACCTGCAAAAGCAGGGGCAGCAAGCAGGGCAAAAGCAAGCGCGGGAATCAGGCTGTGTTTGGTCATGGTGTCCTCATCAAACATATGGCGGGGCTTTGGTCTGATCGGCAAACCAATACGCCCTTGGCAGGCGGTCAGTTTGCCGTGTTGGGCTGGAAAATGCAAATGTCGGATGGTCGCAGGCAGCGCCTAGGGAAAAAACCGGGGAAATGTCGTCATCAGCGCCGCGTCCAGATCGGCAAGGGTGACAGGCAGGCCCAGATCAACCAGCGAGGTGACGCCATGTTCGCGGATGCCGCAGGGCACGATGCCCGAGAAATGCGACAGATCCGGTTCGACATTGATCGAAATGCCGTGAAAGCTGACCCATTTGCGCAGCTTGACCCCGATTGCGGCGATTTTGTCTTCGCGCAGGCTGCCATCGAGATTGGGGGCAAGATCGTGGCGCACCACCCAGACGCCGACACGGCCGCTGCGACGCTCGCCGCGCACATTGAACTCGGCCAAAGTGGCGATAACCCAGTTTTCCAAGGCACAGACAAATTGGCGCACATCGCGGCCACGGGTGTTTAGGTCCAACATCGTATAGGCCACCCGCTGGCCGGGGCCATGGTAGGTATATTGGCCGCCGCGCCCGGCCACAAAGACCGGAAAGCGGTCGGGGTCGGTCAGATCCGCGCTTTGGGCCGAGGTGCCTGCGGTATAAAGTGGCGGGTGTTCCAGCAGCCAAATCGCCTCGGGGGCGGTGCCTGCGGCAATCTCGGCAACACGGGCCTCCATCGCGGCCAGAGTTTCAACATAGGGGGCAAGCCCTGCCAGATGCTGCCATTCGACCCGATCTTGTGCCATTTTGCCCCGCCTCTCGCTGCCGCGCTGTCAGAAATGGCCCGCCTTGACGGCGATTGCAACCACGCTGCGGCGCAGAGTTTGAAACCTATGCAGAATCCCTCTTTTCATCGGCAAGATCTGTCGCTAGATAGCCCCCATCCTAGCCGGATCTAAGTGCGGATGTGGCGGAATTGGTAGACGCGCAGCGTTGAGGTCGCTGTTCTTTAATCGGAGTGAAGGTTCGAGTCCTTTCATCCGCACCAATCCGGCAAGGATTTAAACAGAATCATGGCTTTGGCCGCTCTTGCGCGCCGGTTATGCATAATCCATCAGAAAATCATCTATCCTTGGGCGCAAAGACGGCTTTGCCTTGCCGCTTTGGGGTTCTCTTTTCGGTGCAGGCGCGGCAGGCTTGTGCAGAACCTGATTTTGCACATGGGGGCCCCGATGCCGCAGCTTTACAGCCTGACCGCAACCGAAATGCGCGCAGCCCTTGGCACCGGGGAGACCTCGGCGCGCGCGCTTGTGGCTTCGGCCTTGGCGCGCGTTGATGCGGTGAACCCGCGGCTGAATGCGATTGTGCAGCGCTGCGACGAAGAGGCTTTGGCCCAAGCCGATGCACAGGACCGCGCCTTTGCCGCAGGCGAAGTGCTGGGCCCGATGGCGGGGGTTCCGGTGACGATCAAGGTGATCACCGATCAGGCGGGATTTGCCACCACCAATGGTTTGCGCCTGCAACAGGGGTTGATGGCGACCCAAGACAGCCCCGTGGTTGCCAATCTGCGCCGCGCCGGCGCGATCATCATTGGCCGCAGCAATACGCCTGCGTTTTCCCTGCGCTGGTTTACCCGCAATTCCCTGCATGGGGCGACGATCAACCCGCGCAATCCAGACCTGACCCCCGGCGGATCTTCGGGGGGGGCAGCGGCTGCGGTGGCCAGCGGCATGGGGCCGATTGGGCATGGCACTGATATTGCCGGATCGGTGCGCTATCCGGCCTATGCCTGCGGCGTGCATGGCCTGCGCCCCTCGCTCGGGCGGGTGCCGTCGTTCAATGCCACGGGGGCGGATCGCTTGATCGGGGCGCAGTTGATGGCGGTTTCGGGGCCGATTGCGCGCTCGATTGCCGATTTGCGGCTGGCGCTGACGGCGATGGCGGTGCCCGACAGCCGCGATCCTTGGTCAATGCCGGTGCCGCTGATGGGCCCTGCCGCGCCGCGCCGTTTGGCGCTGTCTATCGCGCCCGAAGGCATGGTGGTGGACCCTGCCATTCGCGCAGCGCTGCGCCAAGCCGCCGATAAGGCCGAAGCTGCGGGCTGGCAGGTCGATGAGGTGCAACCGCCGCCCTTGCGCGAAGCCGTGGCGGTGCAACTGCGCCTTTGGCTGGCCGAGATGCGCCGCACCGGTGGCGCCGCGATCTATGCCGAGGGCGATCCCGATGCGATTTTTGTTTATGAAAACCTGTGCCGTCACGCGCCCGAACCCGATCTGAACGGCTTTATGGACCTGTTTGCCACCCGCTCGCGCTTGGTGCGGCAATGGCGGGCGTTTTTTGCAGACTATCCCGTGCTGTTGTGCCCGGTTTCGGGTGAATTGCCCTTTGCCGATCACCGTGATGTCGCCTCGCAAAGCGATTTCGATGCGGTAATCGAGGCGCAAACCCTGCAAATCGGCCTGCCTCTGATGGGGCTGCCGGGGCTGACGGTGACCACGGGCGCGCTGGGCAATACGCCTGTCGGGGTGCAGCTGGTGGCCGATCAGTTCCGCGAAGATCTGCTGCTGGATCTGGGCGATCTTCTTGGTGCTGACATTCCTGTGGTGGGCTAGGCCTGCCGCAAGATATCGCGCAGCGACCCGCCGATCTGCGGCTTTTCACGCAGATCAAGGTTGGCCAAAAGGTCCACCAGATGCCCCTTCATCAGGTCTTCGGCCCGCGCGCCGTCGCCTGCGGCAATGGCGTCGGTCAGCGCGTGATGCGCATGGCTTTCGCACAGCGCCTGCGGGCGACGCCAATAGAGCGCCACAATCAAAGACGAGCGCGCCACAAGCGTCGAGATCATCGCAGCGATGGTGGCTTGATCCGCCAGATCGGCAATCGCCATGTGATAAAGCCCCGACAGATAGACCGCCTTGCCCAGATCGCCCGCCTGCAAGGCCTGATGCTCTGCCGCGATATGTTTGTGCAACAGCTTGACAGCGGCAGGCGTGGCACGCTCTGCCGCCGAACGCGCGGTGCGGGGTTCCAGCAGGGCGCGGGCCTCAAAGACCTCACGCGCCTCGCGCACCCCTGGGTCTGCGACAAAAGCACCACGATTGCGGATGATCGTCACCAAGCCCTCATGCGCCAAAGCCTGCAAGGCGGTGCGGGCAATCGAACGGCCAACGCCAAACACATCGCTGACCTCGTCTTCGACCAGTTTCGAGCCCGGCGCCACGCGATGCGCCAAGATGGCCCGCCGCAGCGACCCGACGATATCGTCTGAACTGGGGTTAAGCGGAAGATCGGATTGCAGAAGCATGGGTCTAAATCACCTTTGGCATGGCTCTGTCCTAAGATGATTCCCCTCAAAAGCCAACAGCCGCGCCTTGTCGGCAGTTTTTTGTAAAATTGTAGACAATCTTGGATTATTTTGCGGGCAATGTGAAAAGTTAGTGCCGCGTAAATAAGCGGATAAAGTTTTCCGGCCAAGCAAGAAGGGCGCAGGCTTGCCACGACCAAGGCTGACACCGCCATGATCACCTCAAGACCTGAATTTGGGGGATAGGCGTGCGCACTTTGCTTGATTTGGAACTTGTGGCTCTGACCAAACGCTATGGCAGCACGGTGGCTGTCGATGCGGTCAGCCATCTGTTTCCAAGCGGCAGCTATGTCTGCCTGCTGGGGCCTTCGGGCTGCGGCAAATC
>OBPM01000028.1_pt1 | contig 46483 bp, 44 predicted proteins | sample 1493981 | NCBI WGS metagenome assembly OBPM01 (sample SAMEA3275485, study PRJEB22092) | marine metagenome | reverse complement strand
CCATCGCCAGAGACGAAAGCAGAAATGAAAACGGCCCCGCAGCAAAGGCGGGGCCAGTCTGATATTTTCAGCAGATCAGAAGGAATAGGCGATCTTCATGCCCGCGCCAACCGCGTGGTTCGAGGTGAAGCTGCCCGCAGCCGAGGTGCTTGTCAGCGTCGTCTGCGCATCGCCAATTTGGATATAGGACAGGCCGCCCGAAATCTTGACCTTGTCCATCGTATAGGCGGCACCCACCGTCACGCTGGTTCTGCCATCGGTTGGCCCCAAGTTCGAAGCATAACCGCCGGTGGATTTTTCATAGCCAAGTGCAATCGACCCAGCCCAATTGTCGCTAAACTTGCGCCCAACGCCCAAAGTATAGGTGATGGTGTCGTCATCATAAGACACCAGGGACTTGCCCGATGTCGCAACCTTGTAAAGGTTTGGCGAGATATCAAAGGCCGACCAATTCACCCAACGCACCGATGCAAAGGCCAAAGTGTCTTTGGCCACGCCCGATTGCACTTCCAGGTTTACGCTTTGCGGCGAATTTACCGTGGTTGCCGCCGTCAAGGCCGCAGGCGATGACAAGGTTTCATCAACCGTAAAGTTGTGTTTGATTTTCGAGTTATAGGTCAAAGCCACCCGCAGCGCGATTTCGGGTTTCTCATAGGCCACACCAACCAGATAGCCGGTGGCTGAAGATGTATCCGATTTTGCAGTATAACCCGCAATAAAAGGAATGCTGGCTTCTGCACTCATCGTCTCGTAGCGCAAACCGCCATAGACGCTGAGGTTGTCAGAAGCGCGGTATTTCACAATGCCGGTCACCGCTGTGGTTTTCAACGTCGCGGTCGAAAGCGCCGCGTAATAGGCCCCCGAGGTATTCACAACCAAAGGATAAGCCACATTCGCGCCAAAAGGATGATCTACGATAAGACCAAGATCGACTTTATCGTTCACCTTGGTTTTTACGGCCATGCCAACCTGCGAATAATCCGCTGCCATAGCGCCAGATTGCGCCCCTGTCCGCGACGCAAGCGAAACCGTCATCTGCTGGCTGCCCGAGACTTTGGGTTTTACCCGACCAAAGGACAACTCGACAAAGTTGCCCTTCTCGAAGATCGAGGCAATGGATTGACCGGACCGTTCAACCCCACCTGCCTGTGCAAGCGATGTCGACAGTGCCAACGCGCCAAGCGCGGTCGTGATGTGTTTCATGGTCTACTCCCCGTAACCAGATCAGCATCTATGCGCGTTTCATTCTGACGCGAAACGTCTCGCAATTGTGCCATACCACAGGCTAATAAAGCGTGAACAAACGGTCAATCAGTAACGCAACGTAACAAACGCTAAGGGCTTGCTTTTGGGCTTGGTTTTCCCAGTTCGGCGCGCAGGCTGACCCAGATTCCCAGAAAAATCACCAGCCCGCCGCCCAAAACATAAGGATCAAGCGGCTCACCATAGGCAAGCGCGCCCACACCGGCGATCAGTGGTAGGCGCAAAAAGTCGATCGGCATGACATAAGAGGCCGCAGCAAGGCTAAGGGCCGAAGTCAGCGAGTAATGCGCAATGACGCCACAAACCCCGATCAGCACCAGCCAGGGCAGGGTCTGAGCAGTTGGCCAAGTCAGCGTGCCCTTCAGGCCAATCGCGATCAGGCCAAAGCAGAACTGCATCAACGTCAACCAAAACATGATGGTGACAATGGATTGCCCGCGCGTCAGTCGCTTGGTGGCGATGCTGGTGGCGGCAAAACACACCGCCGCGGCCGCGGCCGCCAACACCCCGATGTTCATATGGGCAATATCGGGGCGGGTGACGATCAAAATCCCCAAAAACCCAAGCGCCGCCGCAATCAGTCGCGGCGCCGTCAGCCTTTCGCCAAGCAGCAAAGGCGAGAGCAAAATCACCCAGATGGGCGAGGTGAACTCGATGGCAAAAAGCTGCGCCAGCGGGATCAGTGTCAGAGCAAAGAACCACAGGTTTTGGCCAGCGAAATGCATTAAATTGCGCAGCAAATGCCCGCTCAAACGCTCGGCCTTGATCTCTTGCATCTGGCCGGTGGCCCGCGCAAAGGCCAGCACCAATGCAATGCCGATGGCAGAGCGCAGGGTCATGATCTCGAAGCTGTCATGCACAGAGCTGACCTCTTTGCCTGCCACGGCCATTGTAGAAAAGGCTCCAATAGAGCCAAGCATCCACAGCGCTGCGCGCAACGAGGCCTTCATGGTGTATCCTCGCCATCCAGACGGTCGGCACGGCGCAGGGCAGGGAACATCGCAGCCCAAGCCCCCGTGACGATCAGCGTGCCGATGCCGCCGAAAACCGCCGCCCCCACCGGCCCGATAAAGCGCGAGACAACGCCGCTTTCAAACTCGCCCAGCTCATTAGAGGCCGAGATGAACAGACCCGACACCGATGACACCCGCCCGCGCATATGGTCCGGCGTCACGATCTGCACCAAGGTTTGCCGGATATACATCGAAATCATATCCGCAGCCCCCAACACCGCAAGCGCTGCCACCGACAGCCACATGTTTTTGGAAAGCGCGAAAACCAAGGTCGCCACGCCAAAAGCTGCCACCGCCCAGAACATCCGTACTCCGGCCCTGCGTGTAAGCGGGCGGCGCGCCAGCGCAATCGCCATCAAAGACGCGCCAATCGCAGGGCCCGAGCGCAAGATCCCAAAGCCTTCGGGCCCGACTTTCAAGATGTCAGAGGCAAAGGCTGGCAAAAGCGCTGTGGCCCCGCCCAGCAGCACCGCAAACAGATCCAGCGAGATCGCGCCAAAAATGATCTTGTGGCGAAAGGTATAAACCAGCCCCTCTTTGACCTGCTGCCACTGGCTGCCCGGTTGCCGCGTTGGCGTCGTGCTTTTGCGCACCAGCGACACGATCGACAGCGTCACCAGATAAAGCGCCGCCGCCGTGCTATAGGCAAGCGTGGTCGAATAGGCGCAAAGCACCCCGCCCAACCACGGCCCTGCAATCACCGCCAACTGCCAGCTAAGCGATTTCAGCGAAATCGCCTGCGGCATGTCAGAGCGCGGCACCAGCATCGGCGTCAGCGCCGAGGCCGCAGGTGACATAAAGGCGCGCGCCACGCCAAAGACTGCGGCAATCGCAAAGATATGGTGCAGGCTTGGGCTTGCCTCGCGCGAAATCGCCACCAAGCCCAACACGCCGCAAAACTTCAGCGCAATCGCGCTCATCACAATGGCGCGGCGCGAATGCCGATCCGCCAGCGATCCGGCCCAAAGCGTCAGCACAAACAGCGGCAAAAACTGCGCCAGCCCCACCATGCCGACCATAAAGGCGCTTTGGTTGATATCCAGAGATTGGCGCGCAATGGTGTAGACCTGCCAGCCGATGGTGACAGATTCAATCTGAACGGCGACGCTTTCAAAGGTCATCCCGCCCCAATAAAGGCCGAAGTCACGATGGCGCAGCAGAAAGGGGCGTGGTTTTGTGATCATGCCCGCAGGTTTAGCGTGGGGCAAACGGCTTTGCCAGCGCGAGAATGTATCGGTGACAATGTGCATCTGTGCAGAGCAACTCTGCACAAGCTGCGTTTGCAGACGGACCGCGATGAGCTAAGTAAGCCTCATACCGTAAAAGGATTAATCATGAGCCATTCTCCCCGCCAAACCGACCACGCCATCCACAGCCAATTCATCGAACGTTGGTCGCCGCGCTCCTTTGCGGACACCGTTCTGACGCAAGAGGCGCTGATGCCATTGTTCGAGGCCGCGCGTTGGGCGCCTTCGGCCAGCAACAACCAGCCTTGGCGCTTTGCCTACGGGCTGCGCGGCGATGCGGGTTTTGCCAAGATTGCATCAGCTTTGGTGCCGTTTAACCGCGCTTGGGCGGAAAAAGCCGGCGCTTTGGTGGCGATTGCTTCGGCCAGCACGCTGGAGCGTGACGGTGTCACCTCGGCCAATGCTTGGCACGCCTTTGATACCGGCACCGCTTGGGGGTCTTTTGCCCTGCAAGCGCATCATGCCGGGCTGATTGCCCATGCGATGGGCGGCTTTGATGCCGCCGTTCTGGCTGAAGCGCTAAAGCTGCCCGAAGGCTATGTGCTGCATGCGGTTGTGGCTGTCGGCCATCAGGGTGATGCCGCCGATCTGCCAGAGATGCTGCAAGCCCGCGAAGCGCCAAGCCCGCGTCGCCCGATTTCAGAAACCGTGGGCCACGGGGCGTTTTTGTAAACAAAAGGGGCGCTTAGGCGCCCCTTTTTAATCTGCGATTTCTTCAACCCGAAAGGCGCGGGCGATATCTTTGCTTTGCGCAAACCACTCTGACGCGCGGGTGCGGATCTGATGCGCATCAAAATCCGCGCGGGTTCTAAAAGTCTCGCGCACCTCCCAAACCATGGGATCTTCGGTCTGCACCACTTCGAAAGACAAACAGCCCGGCTCTTGCTGGGTCAGGCGAATATGCTCGCCCACATGCGCCTGAACAATCGCCAGTTCTTCGGCGCTTGCGCAAAGCAGATGTCCCGTCAGCCGGATCATTCCAACTCGATCGTGCCAGGCGGTTTCGAGGTGACGTCATAAAACACCCGATTGATGCCTTTGACCTCATTGATGATCCGCGTCATCGTCTCGCCCAAGAAATCATGGGTAAAGGGATAGGTGTCTGCGGTCATGCCATCGACCGAAGTCACCGCCCGCAGCGCCAAAGCGTAATCATAGGTGCGCCCGTCGCCCATCACACCCACGGTTTTCATCGGCAAGATCGCGGCAAAGGCCTGCCAAATCTCGTCATAAAGCCCATGTTTGCGGATTTGGTCGATATAAACCGCATCAGCTTTGCGCAGGATATCCAGCTTTTCGGGTGTGATCTCGCCGGGGCAGCGGATCGCAAGGCCGGGGCCGGGGAAGGGGTGGCGGCCGATAAAGCTTGCGGGCAGGCCAAGCTCGCGGCCCAAGGCGCGCACCTCGTCCTTGAACAGCTCGCGCAGCGGCTCGACCAGCTTAAGCCCCATCTTTTCAGGCAGGCCACCGACATTGTGATGCGATTTGATCGTGACCGAAGGGCCACCCGAAAAGCTTACACTTTCAATCACATCAGGGTAAAGCGTGCCCTGGGCCAGAAACTCTGCCCCCTCGATGCCATTGGCGTATTTCTGGAACACATCGATGAACAAACCGCCGATGATCTTGCGCTTGGTTTCGGGGTCAGAAACCCCGTTCAAGCGGCCCAAGAACAGCTCGGATTCGTCGGCATGGATCAGGTTCAGGCTGTAATTGTCGCGAAACATCGCCACAACCTGTTCCGCTTCGCCCAAACGCAGCAAACCGTGATCGACAAAAACGCAGGTCAGCTGATCGCCAATCGCCTCGTGGATCAAAATCGCGGTGACCGAGCTGTCAACGCCGCCCGACAGCGCGCAGATCACCTTTTTGTCGCCAACCTGGCTGCGGATCGCGGCAATCGCTTGCTCGCGGTAGGCGTCCATCGTCCAATCGCCCGAAAACCCCGCCAAGCGGACAAAGTTTTCATAAAGCTTGGCGCCTTTGGGGGTGTGATGCACTTCGGGATGGAATTGCACCGCATAAAAGTTGCGCGAGACATCCGCCGTCACCGCAAAAGGCGCGTTGGGCGAGGTGCCATAGACCGTAAAGCCCGGCGCAATCCGCGAGACATGGTCGCCGTGGCTCATCCAGACCTGTTCTTTGCCATCGGCAAACCAGCCGTCCAAGATCGACAGGCTGTCTGCGGTCGGTGTCAGGAAGGCGCGGCCAAATTCTGCGGTGCCATGGCCGCTTTCGACCAGCCCGCCCAGCTGCTGCATCATGGTCTGCTGACCATAGCAGATCCCCAGCACCGGCACGCCCAGCGACCAAAGCGCCTCGGGCGCACGGGGCGATCCCGCGCGGGTCACCGAATCTGGCCCCCCCGAAAGGATCACTGCCTTGGGCGCAAAGCCTTTCAGGAAGCTGTCATCGACCTTATTATAGGGATGAATTTCGCAATAAACATTCAGCTCGCGCAGGCGACGCGCGATAAGCTGCGTAACCTGAGAACCAAAGTCGATGATAAGGAGGCGATCATGCTGTGTCATGGCCTCGCGTAGCCAATGGCGTGCAGAATCGCAAGATCAATTGCCGCGGAATTGGCTGATAGGCCGCAGAAAATCGCGGGCGGCGTGTTGGGCGCGCGCGAAATCCCCGCCCGCAGCCCTTGCCGCGCGCCGCTGTCGGAAATGGCGAGGCTCTATGTCGGTTTTGGTGCGCAAATGGCGGTTTCGGGGTGCAAGGCCCGCAGGTTATTGGGCATAAGAGCCCAGAAATTGCCGCATAGCGGAAACGATGGAGACGATGATGAGCGAGATGGTAGAACGCAGGGCGCGCGGTGGCGGTGGGTCTGCACGGCGTGCCGAGCGCACGGCAGTGTCGTTTGAGACCGCAAAATTCATCCAGCGCAATATCCCGAACTTCGAGATTTTGAACGAAGAAGCGCTGCAGATCATCGAATATAACGCCGAAACGGTGTTGGAAGAGATCGGCGTCAACTTCGTTGAAAACGAAGCGGCCTTGCAGCGCTGGCGCGAAGCGGGCGCTGATGTGCGCGGCGAGCGGGTGCATATTCCGCGCGGTCTTGCGCGCAAGCTTTGCTCGACCGCGCCGAAAACCTATACCCAATACGCCCGCAACCCTGCGCGCAACGTCGAAGTGGGTGGGCGCGGCTTGGTGCTTGCGCCGGTCTACGGCCCTCCTTTTGTGCGCGATATGGAAGGCGGGCGGCGCTATGCCACCATCGCCGATTTCGAGAAATTCGTGAAGCTTGGCTATATGTCGAAATGGCTGCACCATTCGGGCGGCACGGTGTGCGAACCCACCGATGTGCCGGTCAACAAGCGTCACCTTGATATGTTGCGCGCGCATATGGTGCTGTCGGACAAGCCCTATATGGGGTCGGTGACTGAACCAAGCCGGGCGGCAGATTCGATCGAGATGTCAAAGCTGCTGTTTGGCGCGGATTTCGTTGACCAAAACACCGTGATGACCAGCCTTGTGAACATCAACTCGCCGATGACCTTTGACGGCATCATGATGGGCGCGCTGGAAACCTATGCGTCCAACAACCAAGCCTCGATCGTCTCGCCCTTTATCGTTGGCGGCGCGATGGCGCCGGTGACGGTGGCAGGCACGCTGACGCAAGTTTTGGCCGAGATTTTGGCCGGCGTTTCCTACAGCCAATTGGTCCGCCCCGGCTCGCCGGTGATTGCGGGGGCTTTTGTGACCTCGATCGACATGAACTCGGGCGCGCCGACCTTTGGCACGCCAGAGGCCGCGCATATCACCTACGGCACCGGGCAATTGGTGCGGCGTCTGGGGCTGCCTTACCGTTCAGGCGGATCGTTCTGCGGATCGAAACTGCCCGACGCACAGGCCGCCTACGAGACCGCAAACAGCCTGAACATGGCTTTGCTGGCGGGCGTTAACTTTATGCTGCACGCTTGCGGTTGGTTGGAAGGCGGTCTGGTGTCGTCGTTTGAGAAATTCGTGATGGACGCCGACCAGCTTGGCACCCTGCACCACCTTGCGCAGGGCATCATGATGGACACCAACGGCCAAGCCATGGATGCGATCCGCGAAGTTGGCCCCGGCGGCCACTTCTTGGGCTGCGAACACACCCAAGCCAACTTTAAAACCGCGTTCTGGCGCTCGGATCTGTTTGATTTCAAACCTTTTGAGACCTGGGCCGAAGAGGGTGCGCGCGACACGCAAACCCTGGCAGCCGAGCGGGTGAAAAAGATGCTGGGCGATTATGTTGCCCCGCCAATTGACGAAGGCGTGCGCGAAAGCATCGATGAATATGTCGCCAAGAAAAAGGCCTCGATGCCCGACGCCTTTATGTAAGGCTTTGTTAGCGAAGACAGTGACTAATAAAAGGCCCGCAGATCTCTGCGGGCCTTTTGCATTAGACCACGCCTTGTGGTCGAGGCAGCAGCCGCACTTCGGCCATGAGCGCAATCAGCACCTCGATATGGCGGGCGACGCAATAGCCGACCTCACCCGCCCGCCGGATCGCTTCCAGCCGTGCCTCCTCTTCTAACAGATGCGGCACCGCGACTTCGGGGCTGGGGTTGGTGCGCAGCAGCCGTTTCAGATCGCGGTCGCGGCGGTAATCAACCAACCCACAGCTGGCCGCACGGATCAGCAGACGGGGGCGGCGCAGATTGGCAAGCAGGGTGCGAAAATCGGTCATCTCAATGCTCCTTAAAACAAGAGCAAAGCCTAACACGCTGCAACCTGCCGTTGCGCCGCTTGCAGTTTCGCCGCGCGGCGCCTTCCGATATTCTTTAAGATTTATAAACAATTATCGCTAAATGCTGCAATATTAACCAATAGGTAAGAAATGCCGCTCCCCGTTTTGAACGATTGCAGAGAGGCAAAGCGCCCAAAGCCCGCCGTGCAAGATTTAAACTGGCACGGCACGCTTTCGGCGGTGCAAAAGCTGCCCGATTGGCTGCCAGAGGGGGTGCGGCTTTATTTGAACCACACCGAAGACGGCCTGTCCTACCGCGCCCTTGCGCGCCGCGAGGGCCGCCATGCCTCGACCGTGATGCGCACGGTGCGCCGCTACGAAACCCGCCGCGATGACCCTTTGCTTGATGGCGCCCTCACGGCGCTTGCGACCCCGATTTCGCCAGAATTTTTTTCGCCGCAAAAGGATGATTTTCCCATGTCCGCAGCTTCCCTTATCGCAGATCAAGAAACCATTAATACCGAGGGCAAACGCATTTTGCGCCGCCTCGTTGAAACCGGAGCGGTGCTGGCCTTTGCGCCAGATATGGAAAAAGCGGTGGTGATGCGCGAATTTCCCGATGGGCGCAGCTTGCGCACCGCCGTGGTCGATCGCACCCTTGCACAGGCCTTTGCGCTTAAGGATTGGATTGTTTGTAAAAAAGCCGGACGGGTGGCAAGCTACGAGATCAGCGCCACCGGCAAGGCGGCATTGGTCACCATGCTCGAGCAAGACGCGGGCAAGGGCGGTTTTGCCGAGGCGCAGGCCTGTTTTGACGCGGCAGGCGACACCGACAGCGACAGCGGCTTGCGGCGCATGCGCTACAATCTGGCCGAGACGCCGGTTTCGGTGTTGGGGCGGCGCAGAGACAAGGACGGGAAGCTGTTTCTTGCCCCCGAACTGGTTTCGGCGGCTGAGCGGCTGCGTGAGGATTTCGAGCTTGCCCAGATGGGCCCGCGGGTGACACAAAACTGGGAAAGGTTTCTGACCGGTGGCGATCGGGCCAGCTTTCGCAGCGATAGCACTTTGCCCGAGGGACCGCGCGCCGCCCGCGAGCGGGTTGCCGCAGCGCTGCGCGAGCTTGGCCCGGGTCTTGGCGATGTGGCCCTGCGGGTTTGCTGTTTTTTGGAGGGCATCGAGACCGCAGAGCAACGGCTTGGCTGGGCTGCGCGCTCGGGGAAAGTGGTGTTGCGCATCGCCTTGCAGCGCCTGCATCGGCATTTCGAGGCCACATATGGCCGCTCGGGCCCGCTGATTGGCTAGGCGCGCGCCAGCCATGAGCAGAGCGCATAGCTGCAAGTGGCGAAGGACGTTGCCAAGACGCGCTATGAGGCCTATTTAGAAAGGGACGCTTTATCAGGGGGAAACACCGTTGCGCGACCTTAAATTGCCCGAACAACGCCATCCCGAAAAGGCGCATAAGCCCGATAACGCCCAGCCGAAAAAGCCCGATTGGATCCGCGTCAAAGCTCCCACCTCGGAAGGCTACAAGAAAACCCGCGACATCCTGCGCGAGAAAAAGCTGGTGACAGTCTGCGAAGAGGCGGGCTGCCCGAATGTCGGCGAATGCTGGTCGCAGGGCCATGCCACCATGATGATCATGGGCGAGATCTGCACCCGCGGCTGCTCGTTTTGCAATATCGCCACCGGCAAACCCAATGCGCTTGATAGCTTCGAGCCGGGCCGGGTGGCGCATGCGGTGGCCGAACTGGGGCTGAAACATGTGGTGATCACCAGTGTCGACCGCGATGATCTGGAAGATGGCGGTGCCGAGCATTTTGCCCAGACCATCCGCGCCATTCGCCACCGCGCACCGGGCACCACGATTGAAATTCTGACACCGGATTTTCTGAAATGCCCGCCCGAAGCGCTTGCCAAGGTGGTGGCCGCCAAGCCCGATGTGTTCAACCACAACCTGGAAACCGTGCCGGGGCTTTACCCAACTGTGCGGCCCGGCGCGCGCTATTTCCACAGCTTGCGGCTGTTGCAGCAGGTCAAGGAACTGGATCCGACGATTTTCACCAAATCCGGCATCATGGTGGGCTTGGGCGAAGATCGCCAAGGCGTGCATCAGGTGATGGACGATATGCGCGCGGCGGATGTCGATTTTCTGACCATCGGCCAATATCTGCAACCGACCCCGAAACACCACCGCGTTGACCGCTTTGTGACGCCCGAGGAATTCAAAAGCTATGAGACCACGGCTTTTGGCAAGGGGTTCTTGATGGTTTCGGCCACACCGCTGACGCGGTCAAGCTACCACGCGGGCGACGACTTTGCCCAATTGCGCGCGGCACGGCTGGAAAAGCTGGCTCGCGGCTAAGGCGGGGGGCCAAAAAGGCCCCCCCCTTCAGATCAGCTTTCTGGCTGACGATAAGACTTGTGGCAGGCCGAACAGGCGCCGCCCAATTGTGCCATCGAGCCTTTGATCGCATTTGCATCTGTCGCAGCTGCCATTTTCATCATGCCCGCTGCATTGTTCAGATCGGTGATCTTGGACAGGAAATCGTCTTGCTTGGTCCATATATCGGCCAAAGCATAGCTGTCCGCCGCAGCACCAGTCTCTGATCCCGCAGGAAATTGCGCCATGCTCAGAACCGAGGCAATCGCCGCGATGTTGGAGGCAGCCTGCGTGGCCGCTGCCTGATCATAGGCCGCGGTGCCCTTGGCCATGCCGCCCAAAGTGCCCAGATCAGAGGCCATTTGCAGCATCAAGCCATGGCGGGTTTCCACCACATCCGCGAAGGGATCGGCGGCGTCTTGAGCAAAACTGGCAAAGGCAGAAATCGAGGCAAGGAGTGTAAATACAACAAGCTTGGTCTTCATCATAATCTCCGAAAGAGGCGCTGAAACAGGCGCTTGGGTAAAGGGGGAGGAGGGCAGAAAGATCGCCCCCCAAGCCATAGCCGCAACGCAGCAAACAGCAATGCAGCCGGCCTATGCTTGGGGTTATAGAGGCGGAAACTGCGGCAAAGGTTTATGCCTCTGCGCGCAGATCCGCCGCTGGGCTTAGTTTTGTTGCGGGGCGACCAGTTTCAGATAGGCCGCAACCGCGCGACGGTCGCTTTCGGGCAGCCGCGCCATGTTTTCAACCACATGCACCATATGGCCGCCAACCGAGTCATATTCCGGCGTAAAGCCCGAGGTCAGATATTCGACGATGTCATCCTCGCTCCAGCTCAGCTTGGCGGGGGTGATATTGGGCACGCGGCCCTTGCCATCGGGGTTGGGCGCGCCTGCAAGCCATTGGTCGCGCTTAATGCCGCCCAAAGCGTTGCGCGGGCTGTGGCATTCGCCGCAATGGGCCAAAGCCTCTGCGATATAGCGGCCACGGCTTTGCTCGGGCGTCAGATCGCCCTGAACCACCCAATCGTTTTTGACAAACATCCGCTTCCATACCCCAAGGCTGCGGCGAATGTTAAAGGGAAAGCCGACCTGATGCGGCTGGCTTGGGGTGGCAGAGGCGGGCAGGGTCTGGATAAAGGCCCAAAGGTTGGCGACATCTTGCGGTGCCATCTTATTATAGGCGGCATAGGGCAGGGCAGGGTAAAGATGCTCGCCGTTGCGCCCGACTCCTTGGGTCACGGCCATGGCAAATTCGGGCAGGCTCCAGCCACCGATGCCCTGTACTGGGTCAGGCGAGATATTGGGCGCGATAAAGGTGCCAAAGGCCGAAGGAAAGGCTTGGCCCCCCTGCAAGACCAATTGCGCGTCTTTCTCGGCATCAGGGGCTGCGTGACAAGAGGCACATCCCGCCGCCCAAAACACAGGCTCGCCCGCCTTGGCGTCGCCTGTCAGCCCATCATAGACCGCCATCGAAGGCAGCGCGGGCGCCGAGATCACCCAAAACCCTGCCAAGCCAATCAGGCCAACGCCCGCCACTTTGGTTAGAAAACCCACCATAAAATTGCCTCTTGAATCTCTGCTGTGACCTTAGGCCGAGGTCTAGATCGCCAAGCTTACGGCGAACTGAAGAATCAGCCTAAAGCCTTAAAATTTTGGCTTAATATTTGAATTGACCGTCATCCATTCCGGCCAGCCTATCAGCTTTTCGACCCCAATGACGATAAGACAAAGCGCCACCACCACAAAGACCAAGCGCACCCGCTGCGGCGAGGGCGGATTGCGCGCCCACTTTGCCATGCGGATGATCCAATTCGGGTTCATTCGGTAAAGCGCACTTTGCCGATATAGGGCAGGTTGCGGTTGCGTTGGGCGTAATCAATGCCGTAGCCGACGACAAATTCGTCGGGGATCTCAAAGCCGGTCCATGTCGCTTTGATATCAACTTCGCGCCTGCTGGGTTTGTCGAGCAGCGCGCAAACCTCTAAGCGGCGCGGCCCACGGCTTAGCAGCAGGTTCTTGACATGATGCAGGGTAAAGCCGGTGTCGACGATGTCTTCGACCACCAGCACATCACGGCCGGCAATCTCGCCGCGCAGGTCTTTCAGGATCCGCACTTCGCGGCTGGAATGCATCGCATCGCCGTAAGACGAGGCTTCCAGAAAATCCACCTCGACCGGCAGCGGAATTTCGCGCACCAGATCCGCGATAAACACGAAAGACCCGCGCAGCAGGCCCACCACCACCAGCTTGTCGCAGTCTTGGTAATAGGCGGTGATTTCAGCCGCCAGCGCCTCGACACGCGCGGCAATCGCCTTGGCGGAAATCATTTGATCGATAACGTAAGCAGGATGTGGCATGCGGCCCTCTTGATTTCTGCGAAGTTTCTACCCAAAACCAAAGCCTAAGTCACGGGAATAGGTGTAAAATGCCGCGTCATGCCGAAACCAAGGTGCTGCCCTATAGTGCTGCACAAATGTACGACCTTGTTGCTGACGTCGCCAGCTATCCCAAATTCCTGCCTTGGACCGCCGCCGCCCGCATCCGTTCGCGCACGCCCATCGAGGCGGGCGAGGTGATGGAGGCCGATCTGGTGATCAGCTTTAAGGTGTTTCGCGAAAGATTCGGCAGCCGTGTCACTTTGCTGCCCGGCAGCCAAACCATCCTGACCGAATATATCGACGGCCCGTTTCGGCACCTGAAATCGGTCTGGCGGTTTCGCGATCTGGAAACCGGCGGCTGCGAGGTAAGTTTCGAGGTCGATTTCGAGTTCAAAAACGCCATTTTGGCGGGCATCATCGGGCTGGTGTTCAACGAGGCGATGAGCCGTGTGGTGCGCGCCTTTGAAGACCGCGCTTCAAAGCTTTACGCCTAAGCTTGCAGCGCCGCCTGCAACAGCGCCAAAGCATGATCGCGCGCGGCAAGCCGCACCCTGTCGCGGCCCAAAGCGCCAAATTCTACCGTTTGCACCTGCGTTGCAAACCCCCGATGCGCAAGGCCAAAGCACACCCGCCCCTCGGGTTTGAACGCACTGCCCCCGGGCCCTGCAATGCCGGTAATCGACACCGCAAGCCCGACCTGCGCCCTTGCCCGCGCGCCATCGGCCATCTCGGCTGCAACCTGTTCCGAGACCGCGCCGAAGTCCTGCAAGGTTTGCGGCAAGACCCCCAACATCTCGATCTTGGCCTGATTGGAATAGGTGACAAAGCCGCGGTCAAACACATCTGACGCGCCTGCCACCTCGGTCAGGCTGGCCGCGACCATGCCGCCGGTGCAGCTTTCGGCGCAAGCAATGGTCAGCCCTGCGCTGCGGGCCAAGTGCAACAGCTGGGCCAAGTCGATCATTGCAGCAAAGCCATTGGAATGTGGTAAGCCGCCGCCGCAATCACCGTGGCAATACCGGCAAACAGCCCCGCCCAAAGATCATCCAGCATCACCCCATCAGCATCGTGACGCCGATCGGCGCGGCCCACCAGCCAAGGCTTCCAGATGTCAAACAGCCGGAAAAACGCAAAAGCCGCCAAGGGCGCTGGCCAAGGCAGAAACCCCTCATGCCCGCGCCACCAAAAGGCCGCCGCCGAAAACAACAGCGCCAGCCATTGGCCTGCCACCTCGTCGATCACAAATTCCGATGGGTCATCGCCGGGCCTTTGCGCCAATTCGCGCCGCACCGCCCAAAACCCTACAAGCGTCACCGCCAGCGTCGCCAAAACCAGCACCGGAAAGCCCAGATAGCGGTCGATCAACAGGCCCAGCACAATCGCCGCCAAAGACCCCCAAGTGCCGGGCGCCGGCCGCAGCAGCCCGACGCCAAAGAAAATCGCGATCAGCCGGCTCATGCGCGCACCAAAGCGGCGGTGGCAAGCGCTGCGATGCCTTCCTCGCGGCCGGTAAAGCCCAGCCGTTCCGAGGTGGTGGCCTTGACCGAAATCCGGTCGACCTCAACGCCCATGATCTGCGCAAGCGCTGCCCGCATCGCAGCACTGTGCGGGCCGATTTTGGGGCGTTCACAGATCAAGGTCACATCACAATTGCTTAGGGTAAAGCCGCGCGCGGCCACCCGCTGCATCGCATGGCGCAAAAAGATATGGCTGGCTGCACCCTTCCACTGCGGATCAGAGGGCGGGAAATGCTGGCCAATATCGCCCTCGGCCAGCGCGCCATAGATCGCATCGGTCAGCGCATGCATGCCGACATCGGCATCCGAATGGCCCAACAGCCCGCGCGGATGCGGCAGCTTGACGCCGCAAAGCCAGACGCCATCGCCGTCGCAAAACGCATGCACATCAAAGCCATTGCCCAAGCGCAGATCCATTTAGCGTCCTTTCAGAAAAGCTTCGGCCCGCGCGAAATCGCCGGGAAATGTCAGTTTCAGGTTCTGCTCGCAGCCCTCGACGATCTTTACCGCGATGCCGGCTGCGCGCGCAACCTCGACGTCATCGGCGGCCTCGCCTTCAAAGCTGCGATGCGCGCTTAGGATCGCCTCAAAGTCAAAGCCCTGCGGCGTCTGCGCGCGGTAAAGCCCGCTGCGATCGCGCGTGCCGGTGACCATGCCATCCGCCCCCGTCCAAAGCGCATCGGTGACCGCAAGCGCAGGCGCTGCCGCTTGGGCATCGCTGAGGGCTGCCAAGACACGGGCGATCAATGCGTGCGAGGCAAAGGGGCGCGCGCCGTCATGGATCAACACCTTGGTGATACCCTGGCCCGCCAGCGCCTCGAGCGCATTGCGCACCGAGGCCGCGCGCGACGCGCCGCCTTCGACCAGCTGCGCGCCACTCGCCAAAGCCTCGGCACGCGGGCGGTCGTCGGGATGGAGGGTCAGAACCGTGCGAAAGCCCGCAAATGCTGCCAAAGTATGCGCCAAGACCGGCACGCCCGCGATAAGCTGCCATTGCTTGGGCAGATCGCCGCCGGCGCGGGTGCCGCGTCCGGCTGCTGTGATGATTGCCGCTATAGTCATGCTGGCTCCTTTTCTCTTGTCTAAACTGCGGCAAGCCTCGTGACAATCTGGCCCGATAATCCAGCATCTTTGCCTAATTATTGTGCATTGCATAGAAATGTGGCAGATATTTCACCGCCACCTCTTGGAGCTTGCCCATAAGGCGCGCATGGTCGCGGACAGAAGGAGCCATGATGACCCTGATGCTTGGAAAAATCGCACTGACCCCACCGGTGATTCTGGCCCCCATGGCGGGAATCACCGATTTGCCGTTTCGGCAGATCGTGGCGCGGTTTGGCGCGGGGCTGGTGGTGTCGGAAATGGTCGCCTCAGAAGATATGATGCGGGCGCAACCGCTTGCGCGCGCGCGGGCCGAGTTGGGCATCGCCGAGGGCGCAACCTCGGTGCAATTGGCTGGGCGTGATCCGCATTGGATGGCCGAGGCCGCGCGCTATCTGCAAGGGCAGGGCGCGCGCATCATCGACATCAATATGGGCTGCCCTGCCAAGCGGGTGACGGCGGCGGGCGGCAATGGTGCTTGCGGCTCGGCCTTGATGAAGGAACCCGATCTGGCGCTGCGCTTGATCGAGGCGGTGGCGGCGGCGGTGGATCTGCCGGTGACGCTGAAAACCCGTCTGGGCTGGGATGACGAGAGCTTGAATGCGCCGCAGATAGCGGCGATGGCCGAAGGCGCTGGCGTGCAGATGATCACCATTCACGGCCGCACCCGCTGTCAGTTTTACAAAGGTTCGGCGAATTGGGCGGCGATTGCGGCGGTGAAGGCTGCGGTCTCGGTGCCTGTCATCGCCAACGGCGATATTGTTGATGCGGCCACGGCGGCGCAGGCCTTGGCGCAATCGGGGGCCGATGGGGTGATGCTGGGGCGCGGCGCGCAGGGCGCCCCTTGGCGGCTGGCGCAGATTGCCCATGCGCTGTTCGCAGCACCCGCGCCGGTTGTGCCAAGGGGGGCTGATCTGGCAGATCTGATTGTCGAACATTACCAGCTGATCTTGGGCTTTTATGGCCGTGATTTGGGCCTGCGCGTCGCGCGCAAACATCTGGGCTGGTATCTGGACGAGGCTGGCCTGACAGCACAGCGCGACCCGATCCTGACCGCGACTAACCCCGAGCAGGTGATCCGCCTGATCCGCGCAACCTTTGCCCAAGCCCAAGAGGTAGCCGCATGAGCCGACCCTCCGCCGATGCGATCTGGGCCTCGATCCCGCTGCCGGCCCTGCTGATTGATGCCGCAGGCCTGATCCAAGACGTCAACGCGCCGGCCGAGATTTTCCTGAACGCTTCGGCCAAAAGCCTGATCGGGCAGCCGCTGCTGGACCGCTTGTCGATCGACGCGCCGATGGAGGACGCCTTGGCGCGGGTGATCCAACACGACTCGCCCTTGTTCATCTCAGAGGCCGATCTGACCACGGGCGAACGCGCGCCGGTGCAATGCGCGCTGCAACTTGCCCCCGTGCAGGATCATCCCGGCTATATTCTGATGCTGATCTCGCCGCGCGAAATTGCCGACCGGTTGGGCCGTGCGATGCATGTCACCTCGGCTGCGAAATCGGCGATTGGCATGGCCGAGATGCTGGCGCATGAAATCAAAAACCCGCTGGCCGGTATCTCGGGGGCGGCACAGCTGTTGGCGATGGGGCTTGCGGGCGAAGATCTGGAGCTGACCGATCTGATCGTCGAGGAAACCCATCGAATCGTCAAACTGCTGGAACAGGTCGAGCAATTTGGCAACCTGCGCCCACCTGCGCGCAAGGCGGTCAACCTGCATGATGCGCTGGACCGCGCCCGCCGCTCGGCGATGGTGGGGTATGGGGCGGCGATGCAGATCACCGAAGATTACGACCCCTCGCTGCCGCCGACCTTTGCCGACCCCGATCAGCTGATGCAGGTGTTTTTGAACCTGCTGAAGAATGCCTCCGAGGCCGCGGGGCCAGGCGGCGGCCAGATCCGGCTGCGCACATTTTACGACCATTCTCTGCGGCGTTTGCGCAAAGATGGCACCGCCGCCACCTTGCCGCTGCAAGTTGAAATCATCGACAACGGCCCGGGCATTCCGCCCGACATCGCTGCCGATATCTTCGAGCCCTTCGTCTCGGGGCGTGAAAACGGCACCGGACTTGGCCTTGCGCTGGTGTCCAAGATTATCTCGGACCACGACGGCTGGATCTCGGTTGATTCCGTGCCCGGCCGCACCGTGTTTCGCATTTCCCTACCCCTTGCCCCACGCGGGCTATCCGAGGAGCAGCTGTAATGGACGGCACTATTCTTGTCGCCGACGACGATCGCACCATTCGCACGGTTTTGACCCAAGCGCTGACCCGCGCGGGCTGCAAGGTGCATGCGACCTCAAGCCTGATGACCTTGATGCGCTGGGTCGAAGAGGGCAAAGGCGATCTGGTGATCTCGGATGTGATCATGCCCGATGGCAATGGCTTGCAGATGCTACCGCAAATCGCCAAGTTGCGCCCCGGTTTGCCGGTGATCGTGATTTCGGCGCAAAACACCATCATGACAGCTATTCAGGCCGCCGAGGCCGAGGCCTTTGACTATCTGCCAAAGCCCTTTGATCTGCCCGATCTGATGAAACGCTCGGCGCGGGCTTTGGATATCAAACGCCATGCCGCAAAGCCCGCCGCGATTACCCCGCGTCAGGGCGGCGAAGATCTGCCCTTGGTCGGGCGCACCCCCGCGATGCAAGCGCTTTACCGGCTGGTCGCCCGGGTGATGAACGCCGATCTGCCGGTGCTGATCGCCGGTGAAAGCGGCACCGGCAAATCGCTGATCGCGCGCGCGGTGCATGACTTTTCGGATCGGCGCGGCCAGCCCTTTGTCACAGCGCAGGCCTCTGATCTGGCCGGTGTCGACGGGATTTCGACGCTTTTGGCGCGGGCCAAAGGCGGCAGTCTGGTGTTTGACGAGGTTTCAGACTTTGACGAAGACGCTCAAGCCCGGCTGGTGCGGATGCTGGATGTGATGGGCGACCACGCGCCGCGGGTGATGTCGACCTCGCAGGTCGATCTGGCCGCCAAGATGGAGGCAGGGCGCTTTCGCAAGGATCTGTTCTACCGGCTGGGCGGGGTGACGCTTGCGGTGCCTGCCTTGCGCGAAAGGGTCGAAGACATTCCGCTTTTGGCCGAACATTTCCTGCTGCGTGGCGAGCGCGAGCAGGGCGTGCAGCGCCGCCTATCGCCCGAGGCCATGGCGATGGTGCGCGCCTATCCTTGGCCGGGAAATGTGCGGCAGCTGGAAAATATTCTGAAACGCCTGATCGTCACCGCCAGCGAAGCCGAGATCAGCAAGGCCGAGCTAGAGGTGGCGCTTGGTTCGGCCCAAAGCCCGATTGCCACGCGTGGTGGTGCGATTGAAGGCGAAAAGCTCTCGGCTTCAGTTGCGCGCCATTTGCAACGCTATTTCGATTTGCATGCGGGCCAACTGCCTCCTGCGGGGGTCTATGACCGGATTTTGCATGAAATCGAGGTGCCTTTGATCGAGATCGCGTTGGATGCCACCGGCGGTAATCAAGCAAAATGTGCTGATTTGCTTGGCATCAACCGCAATACCTTGCGTAAGAAGATCACAGACCTCGATATTCAGGTGACACGGCGTCGCAAACTGATGTAAAACCGCCACAACCGATGTGTCTTCTGCGTAACGCGCGCAAAAGCCGGGGGCAGAGCGCGGGGCAAGGGCCTTGGGCAAGAATGTGGTGGAATGGTGCGCAGCACAGCGACAAGCAGGACTTGGCTTCGGTTAACGCGGTTGCGCCGGCAGCGGCGTGTGCAAACCGGACTGACCTTTGCACTGGTCTTCCTTGGCCCGATGCTGGTTGCGATCACCTTTTTGGCCTTGGGGCCGTTTAATCTGGGGGCCGGCTCGCAATATTTGCGGCTGATTTTTCTTGCCGATCTGATCTATGTGCTGCTCGTCGCCTCGCTTGTGCTGGCGCGGGTGATGCGGATGATCAGCGATAGGCGGCGGCAATCGGCGGGCTCGGCACTGCATCTGCGCTTGACGGGGGTCTTCGCCTTTGTTGCCTTGGTGCCGACAATTCTTGTCGCAGTTTTCGCAGTGCTGACGGTGAACATCGGGCTTGAGGGCTGGTTTTCCGAACGCGTGCGCAATGTGGTTGGCGCCTCGCTGAACGCCGCCCAAGCCTATGAAGACGAGCAAACCAAAGCCCTGACCGATGATGCCAATTCGCTGGCAGCCTATCTGAACATCGCCAAACAAAAGAGCTTTTTCTTGGTCGACGATCAGGTGCGCCCGATCCTGACCCAAGGCCAAGCAGCTATTCAGCGGGGCATGAAAGAGGTGTTTCTGGTCGATGGCACAGGCAGCCTGAAAACCCGGGGCGAGAGGTCTTATCTATTTGATTTTGAACCGCTTTCTTCTGACCAACTGACGCGCTCGAAGGCGGGCGAGGTGGTGGTCATTCAAGATTGGCCCAATGACGAGTTTCGCGCGCTGGTGCATCTGGACGCCTTTGCCGACCGCTATCTTTACGTCTCGCGTAAGGTCGATGGCCGGATTTTGTCGCTGCTGGATGAAACCAAGGAAACCGTGCGGCTTTATCAACAGCTTGAATCGACGCGCGGATCGGTTTTGTTTAACTTTGGGCTCTTGTACCTTGGTTTTGCACTGATTTTGGTGCTTGCGGCGGTTTGGCTTGGCCTGTGGTTTGCCGAAAGACTCAGCCGTCCGGTCGGCCGCTTGGCCGCGGCAGCTGCCGAGATTGGCAATGGCAATTTGGATGTGCAGGTGATTGAAGAAGAGGGCGACGACGAGATCGCCACGCTGTCGCGCACCTTCAACCAGATGACGCATGAGCTGAAGGGCCAGCGCGACGCCTTGATCGACACCCATCAGCAGACCGAACAGCGCCGGCGACTGTTTGACTCGGTGTTAAGCAACATCACCGCAGGCGTGATCGGTTTGGATTCGAACGGTCAAATTGATTTTGCCAATCGCGCCGCGCAGAGTTTGCTAGAGTTTAGCAGTCATGCCAATGACTTATCGCTTATAACCGCTGTGCCAGAATTCGCGCCCCTGTTCGAGCGTCTGCGCGAGGGCGGTGGTCATGCGGTGCAAGAAGAGGTCCGGCTGACCCGCAAAGGCAAGCTTGAAAGCCTGCTGGTTCGGATGAGCGCAAGGCGCAGCGATGATCGTCTGGAGGGCTATGTGGTGGCCTTTGACGATGTGACCGACCTTGTGTCTGCGCAACGCATGGCCGCTTGGGGCGATGTGGCCCGTCGCATCGCGCATGAAATCAAGAACCCGCTGACGCCGATCCAGCTGTCCGCCGAACGGATCAATCGCAAGTTCCGCTCGCAGGTGAAAGAGCCCGAAGATCTTGCGCAATACACCGAGGTTATTGTACGTCAAACCAATGACTTGCGGCGGATTGTTGATGAGTTCTCTAAGTTCGCCCGCATGCCCGAACCTGATCGGCGCGAAACCGATCTTGTGGCGCTGCTGCGCGCGGCTGTGATGTTGCAAGAAAACGGTCAGCCCAATGTCAAATTTCGTCGCCAGCTTGCTGAAGGCCCGATTTTGCTGGAATTGGATGCCACCATGATCGGGCAAGCCTTAACAAACTTGATTAAGAATGCAGGCGAAGCCACTGAAACCCTGATAGAAAAAGGCGAAGTTACTGGCGTGTTGCCTGAAATTCGCATAAGCCTAGCGGTTGAAGATGGCTTTGCGGTGGTTCGGATTATGGACAACGGTATTGGGCTGCCACCAGACCGCGCGCGCCTGTTCGAACCCTATGTCACCACCCGCGAAAAAGGCACGGGCCTTGGCCTGCCAATTGTGAAGAAAATCGTTGAAGAACATGGCGGTACGCTGACACTTGAAGACGCTCCTGCCTTTGAAGACACCCTACATTTCGGGGCGATGGCGGTGATCCGTCTGCCCCTTACCCCTCGCAAGCGCAGCCGCGCCACCACCGTGACAAGTTAGGAGGAATGATGACCAACATTCTGATCGTTGATGATGAAAAAGATATCCGCGAATTGATCGGCGATATTCTGAAGGACGAGGGCTATGTCATTCGACTGGCTTCAAATTCTGACGAATGCATGGCCGAAATCAACGCCGAGGCCCCAAGCCTTATGATCCTTGATATCTGGCTGAAAGACAGCCGGATGGATGGCATCGACATTCTCAAAACCGTCAAGCGCGACAATCCTGACATTCCGGTTGTGATTATCTCGGGGCATGGCAATATTGAAATCGCGGTCGCCGCAATCAAGCAAGGCGCCTATGACTTTATCGAAAAACCTTTTAATATCGATCAGTTGATGGTGGTTGTTACTCGCGCGATGGAGACCTCGCGTTTGCGGCGCGAGAATGCAAATCTGCGGCGGCGTGACACGGTGGCGGCCGAGATGATCGGCAGCAGCCACGCCTTTCGCGGCCTGAAGGCGCAGCTGGAAAAGGTTACCAAATCGAACGGTCGGGTGATGCTGACGGGCCCTGCGGGGGCCGGAAAAGAAATGGCTGCGCGCTTTATTCACAGCAATTCTGGCCGTGCCTCGGCGCCATTTGTCTCGGTCTCTTCGGCAACGGTAGATGCTGACCATATGGAAGAGGTGCTGTTCGGCCGGGAGACCAACGAGCGGGGCGTTGAAAAAGGTCTTTTAGAACAAGCCCATGGCGGCGTTGTCTACTTTGACGAGGTGGCAGAGATGCCGCTTGGCACCCAATCCAAAATTCTGCGCGTGTTGACCGACCCTCAGTTCACCCGTGTCGGCGGCAGCGACAAGGTGCGGGTCGATCTGCGGGTGATCTCTTCGACCAGCCGCGATCTGCGCGCCGAAATTGCCGCCGGGCGGTTCCGGCAAGAGCTGTATGATCGGCTGAACGTGGTGCCGATTGCGGTGCCGTCTTTGGCCGAGCGGCGTGAAGATATTCCAGAACTTACAAAGGCTTTTGTCGAGATGTTCCATCACTCGCAAGGCCTGCCGATGCGCAGTCTTACTGCCGATGCCGAGGCGCTTTTGCAGACCATGCAATGGCCGGGCAACATCCGCCAGCTGCGCAATGTGATTGAGCGTGTGCTGATCTTGGGCGATGGCACCGGTGAGATTGATGCACGCGAATTGCCCGGACAAGAGCCCGCCGCCGAAACCGAAGGCCGTATGGTGCTGGGCGGCGCGATGGCGACGCTGCCGCTGCGTGAGGCGCGCGAGGTGTTTGAACGCGAATATCTGCTGACCCAGATCAACCGCTTTGGCGGCAACATCAGCCGCACTGCGAGTTTTGTCGGCATGGAACGCTCGGCTTTGCATCGCAAATTAAAATCACTTGGCGTGGTGGGCTCGGGCAAGGGCGCGTTGCAAGCCGATGAAGAGGCGGGCGTTTAAATTGGGTCTTAAAAGACACCTTGCCGCAGGCCCTTGCAGGTTCTGCGGTACGATTGGTAATTTTAGGCTGGAAAGTCGCTAAACTGCACGACATAGTGGCTTTTGCAGCGCTTCACTGCGGTGTTGCTGAACTTTAAGGCAATAAGGACAAGAAAAAATGGCCGCCGACAAACAAAATTTACAAGATGCCTTTCTGAACCACGTGCGGAAATCAAAGGTTCCGGTGACGATCTTTTTGATCAACGGGGTAAAGTTGCAGGGCGTGATTACATGGTTCGATAACTTTTGCGTTTTGCTGCGCCGCGACGGCCAATCTCAGTTGGTCTATAAGCACGCGATTTCGACAATAATGCCCGGTGGGCCTGTGAACCTGTACGAGGGCGAAGAATAGACCACGATTTGACCGAGGAAGACGACGAACCGCTGTATCACGACGGCGGGCTTGATGCCTATGAAACGGCGGCGGTTCCCTCACGCGCCTATGTTTTGCACCCTGATATGAAATCTGCCAAGACGCGGCGCTTGCCCGAACATGGGCTGGCCGAAGCGGTCAGTCTGGCCGCAGCCTTGCCTGCGATCGATGTGATCGGCGCCGAGGTGGTGCGGCTGCCGCGGATTCATCCGGGGATGTTGTTTGGATCGGGTAAGGTCGAAGAGCTGAAGACCCGCTTTCACGCGGATGAGATCGATCTGGTTTTGGTTGATAGCATTGTCTCGCCTATTCAGCAGCGCAATCTGGAGAAAGAATGGGGCGTCAAACTTTTAGACCGCACCGGCCTAATCCTAGAGATTTTCGCCGACCGCGCGCGCACCCGGGAAGGCGTGTTGCAGGTAGAACTTGCGGCGCTTTCGTACCAACGTACAAGGCTGGTGCGGGCCTGGACCCACCTAGAGCGTCAGCGTGGCGGCTTTGGCTTTGTTGGTGGCCCCGGCGAGACCCAGATCGAATCCGACCGCCGTGCGATTGATGATCAGGTGATCCGGCTGAAACGGCAGCTGGAACGGGTGGTCAAAACCCGCGAGCTGCATCGCGCCTCGCGCCGTAAGGTGCCGTTTCCGCTGGTGGCGCTGGTGGGCTATACCAACGCCGGCAAATCGACGCTGTTCAACCGGATGACGGGGGCAGAGGTGCTGGTCAAAGACATGCTCTTTGCCACGCTTGATCCAACCATGCGCGCGATCGAGCTGCCGACGGGGCGCAAGATTATCGCCTCGGATACGGTTGGCTTTATCTCGGATCTGCCGACGCAGTTGGTGGCTTCGTTCCGCGCGACCTTGGAAGAGGTGCTGGAAGCCGATCTGATCTTGCATGTGCGCGACATCAGCAATCCCGAGACAGCCGAGCAGGCGGCGGATGTGAATGATATTCTGGCCTCTCTGGGGGTGCGCAAGAACGTGCCCTTGGTCGAGGTGTGGAACAAGCTCGATCTGGTCGATGCCAGCCAGCGCGATTCTCTGCTGGCACAGGCTGCCAACCGCGAAGATGTCTTGGCGCTTTCGGCCGTGACTGGCGAGGGGATGGCGGCTTTGCTTGACCATATCTCGAGCGCCTTCGAGGAAGAGAAATCCGAGCGCGTCTTTGATCTAGGCTTTGCCGAAGGCAAGCGTCACGCTTGGCTGCATGGTGCGGGCGTGGTGCTGCAAGAAACCCAGACCGAGACCGGCTGGCAGATGCAGGTGCTATGGACCGCACGACAAGAAAAGCGCTACCGCGATCTTTAGGGCGCGGTAGCGGCCTCGGGTGTCAGATGGGTGATGCCCACGGCACCCGCACGCGCAAGGGCTGGGTCAAGCGACATCGGGATATATTCGCCGCGCCGCCATAACTCGGACAGATCATCGTAATAGGCCGAAAGCGGATGGCCCGATTGCCCCGTAGCCTGAATGAACACCGAGGAATCGGGGTCAGCAAAGTCATAGACGCCGCGATAGCCGCCCGCATGCACGTTTTGATAGGGGTTTGGCCCCTTGCCCTTGGTGCGACCGCGCAGCAGCGTGCTGTCGCCGCCCGAGGTGGATTGGTGAATATCGACGAAATAGCGCAGGATCGGCACTTGCCCCAAGACCGGATGGTCATGCGTGGCCTGATGCACATCGCCCCAACGCCAGCTTTCTATGCTGCCGCCATAGCTTTCGCGCAGCTGCAAAAGCGCGTCATCCAACGCTTGGCGCGCAATTTCAGAGCAGGTCTCGACCACCGCCGATTGCACCACATCGCACCAGACCCCAGCGCCATCGGTGTTGCGGTAGACCCGCTCGATGAACACCGGGTCGGGATGGGTGAATTTATCGGCCAGAGGGCCGATTTCGTCACGGATCAGCCGGTCTTGCAAGGCGCGCAGCCAAGCCTCGGCGATCAGCGGTTCGGGCAGATGTTCGTTCATCTCGCCGTTCCAAGCCGCCATCAGTGTCAGCGCCTTTTGCCGCAAGCGTTCGGGCGTGCCCTCGGCGGCGGCCTCGCCCGTGAACCACAGATCCGCGCCGATCAGCGGCAAAAGCGTGCGCGCGGTGGGCGAGACGGTGTCAAGCTGTGCTTCGATAAAGCTGTCGCGGGTATGGACCTCGCGCGATTTCATCAGCGTCAGCCAGCGTTGAATGCGCTGGGTATCGCCCCAGTTAAAGCTGACATGAGCAGGAAAAGGGCGATCGACGGTGCGGTTGTTGGTATTGCCCAAAAGCCCCGAAGTGGGGTTTATAAAGCTGGGATTGCTGGCATAGGGCTCGACCCCCAGCCAGCGGTTGTTTCCCTGCCAGCCCGCCGCCGGCATCCGGCCTTGGGTGCTGTGGCGTGCATCGCGCAACGGCACAGCGCCGACCGTTTGCAGCCCAATGCCATCTGCATCGGCCAGCATCAGGTTCTGCGCAGGCGCCACAAAGAGCCGCCCCGCCGAAATCGCTTGCGTCACCGACCCCGCAGACATCAGCCGCAGTGCTGCCGTCATAGAGGTGTCTGTGGCACTCAGCCCCGTCCATTGCAGCGCTGCGACCGCTCCGGCGGGCGTGACCGATGCCAGATCATAATGCGTGCCCGGCAAGATTGGCCCGCTTTGCGACCAGCGCAGCGTCAGCGTAACCGGCGCTTGGCCCTTAATGTTGAGAATGGATTGGCGCGAGGTAAAGGGCTTGGGCCCTTCGGGGGTGAGATATTGCTCGGAGTTGTCGGGGTTCAGCTTTTCCATCACCAGATCTTGGTCATCAACATAGGCGGTGGTCAGCCCCCAGCCCAGCTTTTCCGACCGCCCCACCAGCACCAAGGGCATGCCCGGAATGGTGCCGCCAATCACGCCACCCGAGCGCAGTTGCAAGCGTGCCAGATACCAGATCGACGGCGCGGTCAGCTCTAAGTGCGGATCATTGGCCAAAAGACTGCCCCCTGCGGCGGCCTTATTTGGCATCGCCGCCCAAGCGTTCGAGGCTCCGGCAAAGTCGCGGCTGTGAAACGGCGACAGCGGCGCGTCGATATAGGCCATTTGGGTCTTTGCCGCCGTAGGATAGGCCGAAGGCATCAGCTGCGCGTAATCGGGCAGGGCTGCCACCGGCTGGCCCGGATCATCGGGCAGAATATCCGACAGCCGTGCGCTTGGCAAAATCAGCGACATTTGCGCGCGCAGCACCTCGTCCTCTAGCTGAGAGGACATTTGCAGCGCCATCAACTTCATGATCGCGATGCTGTCGGCAGGCGACCAGGCTGCGATTTCGTTCGAGAAAAAGAAGAACTCGGGCGCGCCACGCCCACGCGCGCCCAAATTCACTTGGGTGATCCAAGCATTCACCCCCGCAGCATAGGCGTTCAGCGCGGTGGTGGTGGGCCCGTCTTGTGCTGCCACCGATTGCTGCGCCAGCGTGTAGAGATCAAGCCGCCGCACCAGCTCGTCAATTTTGGCGGTGCGCGGCCCGAAAATCTCTGACAGCCGGCCTTGGACCGTACGCCGCAGCATCGTCATCTGCCACAGCCGATCTTGTGCATGCACAAAGCCCAAAGCGTAATAGACATCTGCATCGGTGTTGCCAAAAATATGCGGCACATTGGCATTGTTGCGCACGATCTCGACAGGGCCGCTAATGCTGCTTAGGCGAAAGCTTTCGTTATAATCGGGCAAGGAGCGCGACAGCACATAATAGCCAAGCGCGCCTGCCATCAGGCCAAGCACCATCAAACCAGTAAAAACACGCAAGAGCCAGCGATAGGCAATCAACATCAGGAGAGTCCTTGACGACAGGGGTCGAATGCCTTCCTAGTCCAAACCCAGAAATTGGGCAATGCAGGGAGGCAAAGCAATGGCAAAACTAGCGTTTTTGGGGCTAGGCGTTATGGGGTTTCCAATGGCGGGGCATTTGGCCGCCAAGGGCCACGAGGTTGTGGTCTATAACCGTAGTGCCGCCAAGGCGGAGCTGTGGGTTCAAAAACACGGTGGCGCTGCGGCGGCCACCCCGCGCGAAGCTGCCATGGGTGCCGATGTGGTGCTGGCCTGCGTTGGCAATGACGACGATCTGCGCGCGATTTGCTTAGGCGCAGACGGTGCCTTTGCGGGCATGGCAAAGGGCGCGATCTTTGTCGATCACACCACGGTTTCGGCCACGGTCACCCGCGAGCTGGAAGCGATTGCTGTGCAAGCCGGGCTTGGCTTTGTCGATGCGCCGGTTTCGGGCGGGCAGGCGGGGGCCGAAAACGGCGTGCTGTCGATCATGTGCGGCGGGGCTTTGGCCTCTTATGCGGCAGTTGAACCTATCATGGCGGCCTATGCGCGCATTTGCCGCCGTTTGGGCGACAGCGGTGCTGGACAGCTTGCCAAGATGATGAACCAGATCTGCATCGCAGGCTTGGTGCAAGGTCTGGCCGAGGCGATGGCCTTTGGTCAAAAAGCCGGTCTGGACGGCGAGGCGGTGGTCGAGGTGATCAGCCAAGGCGCTGCGGGCTCGTGGCAGATGGCGAACCGTCATAAAACCATGCTGGCCGATCAGTTCGACTTTGGCTTTGCGGTGGATTGGATGCGCAAGGATCTGAAGATCTGTCTGGAAACCGCAGATGTTATCGGCGCGCAGCTGCCTGTCACCGCGCTGGTCGATCAGTTCTATAAGGATGTGCAGCTGATGGGGGGCAATCGCAACGATACCTCCAGCTTGATCCGCCGGTTAAAGTAAGATCTGCGAAAGATGCGGTAAGGCATTGATCACAATGTCTTACCGAAAAATTTATGGGATGATACGGGTATATTTCACGCCAGCCAGCGTGGCCCCAACCATCAAACCTTGCTGGCCAAAGACAAAGGCGATCACGGAATCAAGTTCTGTGGTCTCCTTACCCAGCGAGCCGCCATCGCCCGGTGTCGCGTAGCGGATATCGGCGCTGGCGTTCCAGCCTGGCGCGCGGCGGAAGTCTTGCAACGACTGATCGGTCATGAAGAACAGCGCATGGGCATATTGCTGCGCGCCGATTTGAAAGCCAATGCTGGCCTTGGCCGCAGAGTAATAATCCACCGTCACGCCATTGATCAGCAAAGCGCCGCGACCATAAGCGCCGCCAAAGCCAAATCCGGCCTCGGTTACCAAGGGCATATACAAGATGCCACGGGCCTTTGCCGCCAGTTCGCGGGTGCCGGGATAGCTGCTATAGAGAAAATTTTGCGTTGCTTGCACGCGGGCATCAATCTGCGCCCCGCCGCGCGAGCCTACGCCATTGCCGATCACGGTCTGTTGACAGCCCGCCAACAAAGCCGCCGATCCCGTGCCCACAAGAAAGCCGCGTCGTGAAAGCTGTGCCATTTTATGCCCTTTTGCCTCTGGAGGGGTTCTGCGACCCTATTATTACAACTATAGCCACAAGCTGTGACTTTGTCATTATGCTTGCGCGGGTTTGGCAAAGCCTTGCTTAGGCTTTGGCCAACATCTTGGCCACACGCGGTGCGAAATAGGTCAGAATACCGTCACAGCCCGCCCGTTTGAACGCCATCAGGCTTTCCAGCATCGCCTTGTCGCCGTCAATCCAGCCGTTTTGCGCCGCCCCTACGATCATCGCATATTCGCCCGAAACCTGATAGGCAAAGGTCGGCGCGCCAAAGGTGTCTTTGACACGGCGGCAAATATCCAGATAGGGCATGCCGGGCTTGACCATCACCATATCCGCGCCTTCTTGTAGATCGCGTTCGATCAGGCGCAGCGCCTCGTCGGAATTGGCGGGGTTCATCTGATAGGTTTTTTTATCGCCCTTCAGCGCGCCACTTGCCCCCACAGCATCACGGAAGGGGCCGTAAAAGGCGCTGGCGTATTTGGCCGAATAGGACATGATCGTCACATCTGTGTGACCTGCGGCCTCGAGCGCGCGGCGAATGGCGCCGATACGGCCATCCATCATATCAGAGGGTCCGATGATATCGGCCCCCGCCTCGGCCTGCACCACGGCCATGCGCACCAATGCCTCGACGGTCTCATCGTTCAAGATCACGCCATCGCGCACCAGACCGTCGTGACCATTGCTGTTATAGGGGTCAAGGGCGACATCTGTCATGATCGCAATCTCGGGCACCGCGGCCTTGATGGCGCGAATGGCGCGGTTGGCAAGGTTGTCTGGGTTCCAGGCCTCTTCGCAGGCTTCGGTCTTAAGCGACGGATCCGTATAGGGAAACAGACAAATCGCGGGGATCCCAAGCGCCTGCGCCTCGGCTGCGGCCTTGACCACCATATCGACCGACAACCGGTTGACGCCGGGCATCGAGGCGATGGGTTCGCAAATGCCTTCGCCGTCGCGCACAAACACCGGCCAGATCAAATCGTCCACCGTCAGGGTGTTTTCCTGCACCAAGGCGCGCAGGGCCGCAGATTGGCGCAAACGACGAAAGCGGTTGATCGGGGTCGGAGCTGAAATCGGGCGCATGGGAGGTTCCACTCTTGGCAAAGGGGCTTGCGATCTTGGTCTCTGCCTGCCATGGAATAGCGCGCGTCTCAAGCCTTCAAACGCGCAGAGGACAGCGGCAGGAGTGATTTGGCTGTGAATTTGTATCAGATTGTTGTCGAATTGATTGATCTGCGGTCATTTTCCAACCTTTGGTACTGGATTATGCTGGCGGTGATGTGGTCAAGCGCCAGCCATTGGGTGATTGGTGTGCCCTTTGACATGGTCTTGCGCGCGCGGCGCCAAGGCGGTGACTTGCAGCACGATCTGGAAATTGTGGCGCGGGTTCAGGCGGGGCGGCTGATCTATATTGCCGAAACCTCGGGCATTTTGATGGTGGCGTTTTTGTGCTTTGCCCTGACCACTTTGGGGCTACTGTCGGTGGTCTATGGCATGGAATTTGCGCAAGCGGTCTCGCTTTTGGTGCTGCCGATGGTGGCACTTGCGGGTCTTTCCCTGCGTACAGCACGCTTGATTGCGGCGGACGATGCAACCGGAGAGGCGCTGCATCACCGCCTGTCGCGCCACCGCTTGGCCACGCAACTGCTTGGAATGGTGTCTATATTTGTAACCTCGATGTTCGGGATGTATCAGAACCTTCACATCGGCGCATTGGGTTAGAATGGCACAGGCAGAGCGGATTCTTCTTGGCGGCGCCCCCGAGGGCTGGGACGCAGAGCTTTTGGCACGCGAGGCGCGGCGGGGTGGCCAGGTTTTGCACATCGCGCGCGACGACAAACGTATGGAGGCGATGCGCGCGGCGTTAAGCGTAATCGCGCCAGAGCTGGTGGTGCTGGAACTGCCGGCTTGGGATTGCCTGCCCTATGACCGTGTCTCGCCCAACCCCGAGCTGTTGTCGCAGCGCATGTCGACCTTGGCGGCGCTGGTTTCGGGGCTGTCGGGCAGCTTTGTGGTGCTGACGACGCTGAACGCCGCCAGCCAGCGTTTGCCTGCGCGCGCCGTGATGCGCGGGGCCTCGTTTGTGGCGCAGGTGGGCGAGCGGGTGGATGAGGCGCAGCTGAAGGGATTTTTGGCGCGCATGGGGTTCTCGCCAGTCTCGACCGTGGCAGAACCGGGGGATTTCGCCATTCGTGGCGGCATTGTCGATATCTTTCCGCCCGGCAACACCGGCCCGGTGCGGCTTGATTTCTTTGGCGATGTGCTGGACGGCGCGCGCCGCTTTGATCCTGTCAGCCAGCGCACCACGGAAAAGCTGAAATCGGTCGAATTCGCGCCGATGTCAGAGGTGATCTTGGACGAGGCCGCGATCAGCCGGTTTCGCCAGAACTACCGCGTTGAATTTGGCGCAGGCGGGTCCGAGGATCCGCTTTACGAGGCGGTCTCGGCTGGGCGCAGGCATCAGGGGATGGAGCATTGGCTGCCGTTCTTTCACTCGGCGCTTGAGACGATCTTTGACTATCTGCCCGCAGCCAGCGTGATGCTGGATGATCAGATCACCGCCGCAAGGCTGGCGCGCTGGGAGGGGATCGAGGATCAATACGACGCCCGCCGCGAGGCGATGCAGGCCAAGGGGCGGCTGGATTCGGTCTATAAACCCTGCGCGCCGGGGCTTTTATATCTGGACGATGCGGCTTGGGAGCAGGCAACCGCTGGCCACCGCGTGGTGCAATTCTCAGCCCTTGCCCAAGCCCCCGGGCCGGGGGTTCTGGACGCACAGGGCCGGATCGGGCGCAGTTTCGCCCCCGAACGCCAACAGGAAAATGTAAATCTTTTCAGCGCGCTAAAGGATCATATTCAAGCGCTGTCTAAAGATCGCGCTGTGGTGATTGCGTCATGGTCCGAAGGCGCGCGCGAACGTCTGCGCGGGCTGCTGACAGATCAAGATCTGGCAATTACCAAAGAGATCAAAGACTTTCGCGAAGTTGCTGACACAGGGCTTTATCTGATCATCTGGCCCTTAGAGGCCGGCTTTACCGCGCCCAAGCTTGCCGTGATCTCGGAACAAGACGTGCTGGGCGACCGTTTGGTTGCCAAACCGCGGCGCAAGCGCAAGGCTGATAACTTTTTGCGCGAAGTCGACACGCTGTCGGTGGGCGATCTGGTGGTGCATGTCGAACATGGTGTCGGGCGCTATCTGGGGCTGGAAACCATCACCGCCTTGGGCGCGCCGCATGCCTGTGTCGCCTTGGAATATGCTGAAAACGCGAAGCTTTATCTGCCGGTGGAAAACATCGAACTGCTGTCGCGCTATGGCCACGAGGAAGGTCTCCTTGACCGTCTGGGCGGCGGTGCATGGCAGGCCAAGAAGGCCAAGCTAAAGCAGCGCATCCGCGAGATTGCCGACAAGCTGATGCGGATCGCCGCCGAGCGCGCGCTGCGCCACGCCCCGATCTTGGAAGCGCCGCATAGCATCTGGGAGGCCTTTGCCGCGCGGTTCCCCTATACCGAAACCGAAGATCAGCTGTCGGCGATTGCCGATGTGGTGGCCGATCTGGAAAAGGGCAGCCCGATGGACCGGCTGGTTGTCGGCGATGTCGGCTTTGGCAAGACCGAGGTGGCGATGCGCGCGGCCTTTGTGGCGGCGATGGCGGGCATGCAGGTGGCGATCATCGCGCCCACGACGCTGTTGGCGCGGCAGCATTTTCGCAGCTTTGTCGAACGCTTTCGCGGCTTTCCGATCATCGTGCGGCCCTTGTCACGCTTTGTCTCGACCAAGGATGCCAATGCCACGCGGGCGGGGTTGACGGACGGCACGGTTGATATTGTGGTGGGCACCCATGCGCTGCTGGCCAAGGGCGTGAAGTTCAAGAACCTTGGGCTTTTGGTGATCGACGAAGAGCAGCATTTTGGCGTCGGTCATAAGGAACGGCTGAAGGAAATGCGCGCCGAAATCCATGTGCTGACCCTGACCGCAACGCCGATCCCGCGCACGCTGCAACTTAGCCTGACCGGGGTGCGCGATCTGTCGATCATCGCCACGCCGCCTGTCGACCGTCTGGCGATCCGCACCTATGTCAGTGAATTTGACACCATCACCATCCGCGAGGCTTTGCTGCGCGAACATTTCCGCGGCGGCCAAAGCTTTTATGTGGTGCCGCGGATCTCTGATCTGCACGAGATCGAAGATTTCCTGAAAACCCATGTCCCCGAAGTCAGCTATGTCATCGCTCACGGCCAGCTTGCCGCAGGCGATCTGGATGACCGCATGAACCAGTTCTACGACGGCAAATATGACGTTCTGGTGGCGACCTCGATCGTCGAGTCGGGGCTTGATATTCCAACCGCCAACACGATGATCGTGCACCGCGCCGATATGTTCGGGCTGTCGCAGCTTTACCAGATTAGGGGCCGTGTGGGGCGCGCCAAAACCCGCGCCTATTGTTTCTTGACCACCAAGGCGCGCAGCCCGCTGACACCGCAGGCCACCAAACGGCTGCGGCTGATGGCCTCGCTTGACAGTCTGGGCGCGGGGTTCAACCTTGCCAGCCACGATCTGGATCTGCGCGGCGCGGGCAATTTGCTGGGCGAAGAGCAGTCGGGCCATATCAAGGAAGTTGGCTACGAGCTGTATCAGGCGATGCTGGAAGAGACGATTGCCAAGATCAAATCGGGCGAACTCGAGGGGCTGTCTGCCGTCGATGACCAATGGTCGCCGCAGATCAATCTGGGCGTGCCGGTGATGATCCCCGAAGGCTATATCCCCGATCTGGACATCCGCTTGGGGCTGTATCGGCGCTTGTCGGGGCTTGCGACCAAGGTTGAACTAGAAGGCTTTGCCGCCGAGCTGATCGACCGTTTTGGCCCGATCCCGCGCGAGGTCAACACGCTGATGTTGATCGTGCGGATCAAATCCATGTGCAAACGCGCAGGCATTTCGCGGATTGATGCCGGGGTGAAGGGGGCGACGGTGCAGTTTCACAACGACAAATTCGCCAATCCGGCGGGGCTTGTGGAATTCATGAAGGCGCAGGGGCCAGCGGCGAAAATCTCGGGCAATAAGATTGTGCTGATGGGCGAGATGAAAACCGAAGCCGAGCGGATCAAGGGCGCCTTTGCCATTGCCCGCGATCTGGCTGAAAAGGTGGTAAAGCCGAAGCCTTAGGCGGCTTTACCGCCCGTTATCAAAGCGAAACACCAAAAGCGCTGCGGCGTTAAAGCCCAGCACGCCCAGCATCAAGGGGATCTCGCTGCCGTCAAAGGCAAGCCCCACCGGGATCGCCAGCGCCACCGAAGCCACCGTCGAGATCGCCGAGCTGACCGAGGCCGCAAGCCCTGCGATATGGCCCACAGGCTCCATCGCCAGCGCGTTCAGATTGCCCATTTGCAGCCCCATGGCGCCAAAGACCATGATCGTCCAGATCAGATGCATCGCAAAGGCCAGGTTTTCGGGCAAGATCCCCAGCAGCTTGGCCAGCACCAGCGCGGCGGTAAACACCACCAACACCATATAGCCCAGCCAGATCAGCCGCCGCATGCCATAGCGCACCACGGTTTTGGCGTTGATCACATTGCCCAAGGCTGAAAACAACGCGATCACCGTGAACCACAAGGGAAAGCTTTCGGCGCGGTCAAAGCGCTGCTCGAAAATCCCTTGCATTGACGACAGCGTGGCAAAAAGTGCGGCTTGCGTCAGGGTTTGCATCAGGATCGAGATCACCACGATGCGGTGCGAAAACAGCTCGCGCGTGGCGGCAAGCAGATTGGCAAGGTTCAGCTTGCGGCGCGCCTCTGGCGGCAGGGTTTCGGGTTGGCGCAGCCCCAGCCACAGCGTGGTGACCAGACAAAACAGAATATAGACGAGGAAAATCGCCTTCCAATCGGCAACTGCCATCACCGCTTGGCCCATCAGCGGCGCCACAGCCGGCACCAGCATAAAGACCATCATCACAAAGCTCATCACCTCGGCCATGGCGCGGCCTTGGAAAAGGTCGCGCACAAGTGCTGTGGCGGCGGTGCGCGGGCCTGCGGCTCCAACCCCCATAAACACCCGTGCAATCAGCAGCCATTCCAGCGATTGCGAGAAATAGGCGGCTATGGACGACAGGATATAAAGCACCGAGCCTGCGATAATCACTGGCTTGCGGCCAAAGCTGTCAGAAAGCGGGCCGGTGAACAGCGTGCCAAGCCCCATGCCAAAGACAAAGCTGGTGATCACCAATTGCGCGCGATTGGGGGCATCCGGCGAAAGCTGCGCCGCAATCTGGGGCAGGGCGGGCAGCATGGCGTCAATCGACAGCGCGATGGTGGCAAAAAGTGCTGCGACAAGGGCGATAAACTCACCACGCGAGAGGGCTTTTGTGATCGCCATTGCTTTGATCTTTCCACGAAAAAGGGGGCCGCGTTGCAGCCCTCTTGGCATCTTTCACCGCATAAGGTCCAGAGCCGTCGCGCCCTAGGCCTCGACCGCCTTGATCTGGTCCAGCAGCTCGTCGATGATATTGCCCCAAACCTCGGGCGATTGCGCGCCCGAGACCACATATTGCTGGGCAATCAGAAAGGTCGGCACCGCCGTGACACCTTTGGCGCGCGCATCGGCGTCGCGGGCTGCGATGTCATCTGCATCGGCGTCAGAGGCCAAAAGCCGTTCGACCAGCGCGCGTTCCATGCCGCAAGCCTCGGCTATATCGGCCAGAACCGCAGGCGCGCCAATATCGCGCCCCTCGCGCCAATAGGCTTTGAACAGGGCCGAGACCACCGCCGTCTGACGCCCCTCAAGCCCCGCCCAATGGATCAGGCGGTGCGCGTCCAGCGTGTTGCACATCACTGGAATTGTGCCGAAATCAATCGGAATGCCGGCGGCATTGGCTGCCTCTTCGATGCGGGCATAGATCTTTGCCGCAGCCGCGGGGCCGCCGAATTTATCGGCCAGATAGGTCGGGCGATCCATGCCCGCCTTTGGCATGTCGGGGTTCAGCTGAAACGGATGCCATTCGATGCGAAAGGGGTGATCGGGGTGGGCTTCCAGGGCGCGATCCAGATGGGCTTTGCCAATGGCGCACCACGGGCAGACCGGATCAGAAAAGATATCAAGACGGATCATTGCATTTCCTCTTTTTGCCCTCTTTTGGCGTTTGCGCGGCTTTCGTCAAGCAAATTACAGGCTTTGGTTGCAAGCGCGCAGGCCTTGGCTTATGCGCAAACGCATGAGTGACGATCCCAAAAGCCTGATCCGCATTGCCCGCCAAGACGCACCCGCCAGCACGGTCGAGCCGCTGGATCTGGGGCGGCGCGTGCGCGAGTTGCGCAAGGCCAAGGGCTGGACGCTTGAGCAGGCGGCAAGCCAAGCGGGGCTGGCGCGCTCGACCCTTTCCAAGATTGAAAACGGCCAGATGTCGCCGACCTATGACGCGCTGAAAAAGCTGGCGCAGGGCATGGCGATTTCGGTGCCGCAGCTGTTCACCCCGGCGCAGGTGCCGCAGGTTTCAGGCCGGATTGCGGTAACCAAATCCGGCGAGGGTCAGGCCCATGCCACCACCACCTATGAGCATGAATTGCTGGCAGGCGGTCTGACCAAAAAGCAAATGCTGCCCTACCGCGCCACCATCCGCGCCCGCGCGATGGAGGATTTTGACGGCTGGGTGCGCCATGAGGGCGAAGAGTTTTTGTATGTGCTGACCGGCATCGTGCGGCTTTACACCGAGTTTTACGAAGCCGTTGACCTGCGCCGCGGCGACAGCGCCTATTACGACGGCTCGATGGGGCATAATGTGATCAGCCTGTCGCAGGAAGATGCGACGATCCTTTGGGTCACCTCGCTAGGATAAGGTGTTGTTTTGGGGGGGCTTTGGCCTTGACGCCTTGGCGCTGTGCTTCCACTGTTGGCGCGGGAGGCTTGCGGGTTTGTGTTTGGCCCCAAGTGTAAGGAGGGGTCGATGCGTCTGGCGCTGTTGTCGGATATTCATGCCAATAAAGAGGCTTTCGAGGCGGTTCTGACCGATCTTGAGCAGCATGACATTGATCAGCTGGTGTTTCTGGGCGATGTGGTGGGCTATGGGCCTGATCCGGAATGGTGCGTCGATACCTTAGAGCTTTTGGTCAAAGAGGGCGCCTTGGCGTTGCGTGGCAATCATGATCGCAGCACGCCCGCGCCCGACAGTCTGAACCCCGCCGCGCGCAAGATCATTGATTGGACGGTAAACCGGTTGAACGCGCGCCAGCGGCTGTTTCTGGCCGATTTGCCTTATCAGCTTGTCCTAGGGGATTTGCTTTGCGTGCATGCCTCGCCCGATCAGCCGCAGCAGTGGTGTCCTGTCAGCGATGCGGCAGCAGCGGCGGCCAGCTTTGCGGCCAGCGCGGCACGGGTGATCCTCTGTGGTCATGTGCATCGGCCGGCGCTTTACAGTCTGGATCTGGCCAGCAAGATCAACACGCATGGCTTTACCCCGCGCACGGCGATCCCGCTGCTGGCCTCGCGACGCTGGCTGGCGGTGATCGGCTCGGTCGGTCAGCCCCGCGATGGCAGCGGCTGCGCGGGCTATGCGATCTTGGATCAGGCGCAAAACAGCCTAAGCTACCGGCAAGTTGCCTATGACAGCCTGACCACGGCAGATAAGGTCCGAGCGGCACAGCTGCCCGAAGCCTTTGCCCGCCGGTTAATTTTGGGGGTCTAGGCCATGGTGGTGCTGCGGCCTCAGACCGGCTTGGAAATTGACGGCTTTCAGCTGGGGGCTGAACTGCATCGCGGCGGCTTTTCGACCGTTTGGCAGGTAAGTCATCCCGATCACACTGTGGCTTTGGTGATGAAGATCCCCCGGGTGAGTCAAGGGCTGGCCAGCGCCTCGATCGTCGGCTTTGAGGTCGAGCAGATGATCCTGCCAAGACTGTCTGGCCCGCATGTACCAAGGCTGATCGCGCAGGGCGACTTTGATCCGATGGCCTATCTTGTCACCGAACGTATCGCTGGCAGCTCTTTGCGCGAGAGGATGTCGCGCGCGCCGCTGCCGCTTCCCGAGGTTTTGGATCTGGCGCAAAGGCTGGCGCAGGCGCTGCATGATCTGCACCGTCAAAGCGTGATTCATCTGGATCTTAAGCCTGAAAACCTGATGCAGCGGCCCAGCGGCGAGGTGGTCTTCATTGATTTTGGCCTGTCACGCCATGACACATTGCCCGATCTTTTGGCCGAAGAATATGCCCTGCCTTTGGGCACATTCCCCTATATCGCGCCCGAACAATTGCTGCGCCAACGCCATGATCTGCGCTCGGATCTGTTTGCCTTTGGAGTGATGCTTTATCAGATGCTGACGGGAGTTTTGCCCTTTGGCAAACCTGCGGGCTTTGAACAAGCCCGCGCGCGGCTGTGGCAAGACCCGGTGCCGCCGCGAGCTTTGCGCAGCGATATCCCCGAATGGCTGCAAGAGATCACGCTGCGCGCGCTCGAGGTGGACCCAGAAGCGCGCTATCAATCGGCCGCTCAGATGCTGTTTGATCTGGCCAATCCGCATCAGCTGCGGCTGACGGCGCGGGGGCTGAAGCTGGCGCGCGATCCTTGGCATCATGTCGCGCGGCGCTGGTGGCGCAGGCGCAGGCTGCAAGGCTTTGCCGCACCTGTGGCTGTAGCGCCGCAAAGTCAGTCTGCGCCACATCTGGTGGTGGCGCTTGATCTATCGCCCGCGCATGAGGCGCTATCAGAGGCGCTGTTGTTAGAGGTAAAGCGCCTGCTCAGGCACGCCCCCCAGGCGCGTGTCAGCTGCCTAAGCGTTATGTCGCCCAAAGCTGCGCCGCGCGCCTTGGCGCAGCTTTTGGCGCTGCGGGCTTGGGGCTTGCGCTTGGGGCTGCGCGAAGATCGTTTACATTTCGTGATCTTGCAGCACGACGATCCCGCAGAGGCCCTGCTGGGGTTTTGCGCACAAACCAGCTGTGATCACATTCTGATCGGCGCAGGCCTTAGCGGGTTTGGCAAGGTGGCGGCAAGGGTGGCGGGCCAAGCAGGCTGCTCGGTCAGCTTGATACGGCGGCCGCAAGGGGCGTAACCCTTTGCGGCGCGCCAAGATCGCTTAGTTAAACCAGCCGCCCACACGATTTGCACCGCCCGAGATATCCTGCCCCATGCCGGAAATCGTGTTGCAGCCTGCCAAAGCTGTAAAGACAGCAAGAAGGATGATTTTGCGCATCTTCTACTCCTGATACCACCACAGATCGGGCTGAAAGCCCAACCAGTCGCCATAGATAGGCAAGCTGGCTGGAAAATGCAACTGCTTGACATAGGCCAGCCGCGAGACGTTGGAATACCAGATCGGCACAACGTAGCGCCCTGCGGTCAGCACGCGGTCCAAAGCATGCACAGCTGCGACAAAGTCTTCGCGATCGGTCGAGGTCAACATGGTCTGGATCATCGCCTCGGCGGCAGGCGAATTGATCCCCGCCCAATTGCGCGTGCCAGGCTCTGTCACCCCCGCCGATCCCCAATACAGCATCTGCTCATTGCCGGGGCTTAGCGAAAGCGAGCGGGCATATTGCGTCATATCGAAATCGTAATTGGTGGTGCGTTCTTTATATTGTGCAGAATCCACCGTGGTGACTTTGGCGTTGATGCCAAGGCGCTTTAACGCTTCGACATAGATGCTGGCCATGGCGATGGTGTCATCCGCGCCGTTTTGCAGCAAGATCTCAAAGGCAAAATCCTGACCCTGTGCATCCCGTAGGCTGCCATCCTGCACGCTCCATCCGGCGTCTTCCAAAAGCTTGGTGGCCTTGCGCAGATTGGCGCGATTGGCCTCGCTGCCATCTGACACCGGCAGGCTATAGCCTTCCAGCGTCCCGGGCAGCAGTTGGTCTTTGAAAGGTGCGAGCAGCGCAAGCTCTTTGCCGCTTGCAGGGTCTGCAATTGCAGCGCCGAGTTCCGAGTTGGAATAATAAGACTGAATGCGCGGCATCACGCCGCCGTTCAGGGTCTGGTTGATCAGCTCGAAGTTGAAGGCGTCAATCAAAGCCTCGCGCACGCGCCAATCTGCAAACAGCGGCTTGCGGGTGTTAAAGACAAAGCCGTCGATCCCCGAAGGCCTTTTGTGCGGGATTTCAGATTTCACCACATCGCCCGCGGCAATGCTGGGGAAATCATAGCTGCTTGCCCATTTCGCCGGATTGGCCTCGCGGTAGCTGGTGATCACGCCGGCCTTGAAGGCCTCGAATACCACGCCGCCATCGCCAAAATATTCATAGCGCACCTCGTCCAGATTGTGCTGGCCACGGTTAAACGCCAGATCCGCACCCCACCAATTGGGGTTTTTCTTATAGGCGATGAATTTGCCGGGTTCGAAACTTTCCACCACATAGGGGCCCGAGCCGATGGGGGCTTCCAGCGTGCTGGCGGTGAAATCCTTGCCCTGCCATTGCGCCTTTTGCAAAATCGGGCGCAGGCCCAGGATCAGCGGCAATTCGCGGTCAATCGCGGTAAAGGTAAAGCGCACGCCACGGCTGCCGATTTGCTCGGCCTTGGCGATCTTTTTCCACGCACCTGCATAACGCGGGCTGCCCTCGGTGCCCAATTTTTCAAACGACCACAGCACATCTTCGGGGGTAACGGGGGCGCCGTCGGAAAACTTGGCGCCTTCGCGCAGGGTGAATTCGACATAGCTGCGATCAGAATCAGTATCGACCGATTCGGCCAAAAGCCCGTAAAGCGTGAAGGCCTCGTCATAAGATCGGCCCAAAAGCGTTTCCACCGTCAGCGCCGAAAGCCCCGCAGGCGGCACGCCTTTGACAATAAAGGGATTAAGCGAATCAAAACTGCCGGATTCGCCAAAGATGATCTTGCCGCCCTTGGGCGCATCCGGGTTGGCTTGGGGCAGGGACACAAAATCCGGTGGTAGGGCGGGCGCGCCATACATAGCTATGCCGTGTTTCGGCTCGGCAGACAGCGGTGCGGCAACTGCGCCGAGAATCAGCGTCAGCCAAACCGCCCCCAGTGCCGATGTGATATTCTGTTTCATTCGCGCAACAATCCCCCAAATCTGACCCTAGATTGTCGCCAGACTAAGGGGGGTTTTGTGACTTATCAAACTTTTAACTTGGAGAGCCTTCTTAAGAGGGCTATAAGAGCCCTACTGCTCGATAGGTTTCTTGCCTGTATGAAACCTGCCTCAATAACTTAACGCCAGCTTCGCGCTGGCGTTTTTTTTTGCGCTTTGGCTGACTTAGCTGGAGCCAAAGCTGCGCCAGCTTTGGCCGATCTTGCGAAGAATCGCCGCGCACTCTGGCACTACAGGCGAAAGCGGTTATGCTGCGCTGCAACATCATCAGGAGAGCCAGCATGCTGAAGCGCAAAACCGCGATTGTCACCGGATCAAACTCGGGCATCGGGCTTGGGGTGGCCGAAGAGCTGGCGCGTGCGGGGGCCGATGTGGTGCTGAACAGCTTTACCGACCGGCCCGAAGATCATGCGCTGGCGGCCGATCTGGCCGCGCGCCACGGCGTGCAGGTGCGCTATATTGCGGCCGATATGTCGAAGGCCGCCGACTGTCGCGGCTTGATCGAAAAGGCGGGCGGCTGCGATATTCTGGTCAATAACGCCGGCGTGCAATTCGTGGCACCGGTCGAGGCGTTTCCAACCGAGAAATGGGATCAAATCATTGCGATTAACCTCTCATCGGCCTTTCACACCACGGCGGCGGCGCTGCCGGGGATGCGACTTCGGGGCTGGGGCAGGGTGGTCAATATCGCCTCTGCGCATGGGCTGACGGCCTCGCCGTTCAAATCGGCCTATGTGGCGGCTAAGCATGGCATCGTCGGGCTGTCAAAAACCGTGGCGCTGGAATGCGCGGGCGAGGGGATTACCTGCAACGCGATCTGCCCGGGCTATGTGCTGACGCCCTTGGTCGAGGCGCAGATCCCCGATCAGATGAAGGTGCATGGCATGGACCGCGACACGGTGATCCGCGAGGTGATGCTGCTGCGCCAACCCTCGCGCCAATTTGCCACCGTTGAACAGATCGGCGGCACAGCGGTTTATCTGTGCAGCCCTGCGGCGGATCAGGTCACCGGCACCACGATTTCGGTGGATGGCGGCTGGACGGCACTTTAGGTCAGCTGCGCCAGCGCTGCTTCGACCACATCTTTGGGCTGCGGATAGACCAAACCGGCCGAGACGATCAGCTTGACCGCCTCGTCGGTTTTCATATCCAGCGCAATGACTTCGCTTTGCGGCACGAACAGCAAAATCCCCGAGGTCATCGGCGTCAGCCCCAAGAACACCGCCACTTTGGGTTCGTCGCCGGGCAGTTTGTCGGCAATCTCGCCCTTGGGCGTGGTGGCCACCATGCCCACCGCCCAATAGCCTGGGCGCGGAAATTCGACCAGGCAGGTATGCTCGAAGCTTTTTTCCGATTTGGCAAAGAAGGTCTCGGTGATCTGTTTCAGACCCGAATAGACCGAGCGCACCAGCGGCACGCGGTCAACAAGGCTTTCGGCGCGCCGCATCACGCTGCGCCCGATCAGCCCGCGCGCCAAGGCCCCGACGATGGCGGTAAACACCAAGAACACCAGCACCCCAACCCCGCGCACCGGATAGCGCGCTTCGGGGCCAAACCATTGGTGGATCAGGAATTCGGGCTGAAAGCGTTCGGGGATCAGCGGCAAGATCCAGCCATCGATCCAGCCGATCACCCCCCAGACCACATAGATCGTCAGACCAACCGGCAGCACCACCACCAAGCCGGTCAGAAAAGACGAGCGCAAAGCGCCAAACAGCGAGCGGCGCGGGGTCGGGGGGGGCAGGTCGGACATCACGGCTCCTTGGTTACGGCTAATCTAGGGTCTGGGCGGCGGTCTCACAATGTTTTTGCAGGCCGCTGCGCGGTAATTTCCAAAGCAATCGCAGCACCAAGACGGGCATTGTTCAAAACAAGAGCAATGTTTGACACCAGTGACTGACCCTTGGTCAGATCAAAGATGCGGTCAAGCAGGAAAGGTGTGACATCCTTGGCCAAAATGCCTGCGGCTGCGGCCTCGGCAAGGGCGGTTTCGATCACAGGATCAATGATTTCGCGCGCAACCTCGTCGCCCGCGGGGATCGGATTGGCGATCAGCTGGCCCCCCGGCAGACCCAAGCTGGTTCGCAGCAGTTGCGCCCGCGCGATCTCGGCGGCGGTGTCCATCCGCAAGGGCGCTTTCAGCCCAGAAGAGCGGGACCAGAAGGCCGGAAAATCGTCTTGGCCATAAGCGATCACCGGCACGCCTGCGGTTTCCAGATATTCCAGGGTCTTGGGCAGATCGAGGATGGCCTTGGCACCGGCTGCAATCACCGTGACCGCGGTGGCCGCCAGTTCGGGCAGATCGGCAGAGATATCAAAGCTGGTTTCCGCACCGCGATGCACGCCGCCAATGCCGCCGGTGGCAAAGACGTCGATGCCGGCAAGATGCGCGCAGATCATCGTGGCGGCAACCGTGGTCGCCCCCATCTTGCCCTGCGCCAAGCAGGCCGCAAGGTCGGCGCGCGACAGCTTCATCACATGCGCGGCTTGACCCAAGGCATCAAGCTGGGCGTCGGTCAGCCCGATCAGAATGCGCCCCCCCATCACGGCGATGGTGGCGGGCGTGGCGCCGTGGGCGCGCACCTCGGCCTCAACGGCGCGGGCGGCCTCGACGTTTTGCGGAAACGGCATGCCATGGGTGATGATGGTGGATTCAAGCGCCACAATCGCGCGGCCTTCGGCGCGGGCTTGGGCGACTTCGGGCGAGAATTGCAGAAGGGGATGGGTCACGAGGCATGTTCTCCTGAAACATAGGTGGCGGCGGCGCGCAGGGCGGCTGAAAGCGCGTCGGCGCGGGAGGCCCCTTTGCGCTCGGCCACGATATGGGCTGCCATAAAGGTATCGCCCGCGCCGGTGATGCGCGCGACCATAACCGGTGGAGGGGTGGCGGTGATGACACCGCTGTGTTGCAGGCCTTCGGCGCAGTCTTGCCCGCCGTTTGTAACCAGAACATGCGCGGCGCCACGCGCCAAAAGCGCTTCGGCGGCGTCAGAGGCTTGGACAAAGCTGTCTTTGCAAAGCAGGCCTGCCTCTTCAAGATTGACATAAAGCGTGGCAGTGGGGTGAGCGAGCAGCGGCAGCAAACGTTCGGCCTTGCCGGGGCTGGCGGGGGCGATGCGCAGATCGGCGGCGGCAAACAGCGGCGAGCTGGCGATTTCGGACAAAAGCGCCACCGTCAGATTGCCGTCAAGCGCCACCATCCCCACCCAAGGCTTTGCGTGTGATCCAAGACTGCCATCGGCCAAGGGCCGCAGGATCTTATCGCCGGCGGCCTCGAGCGAATGCGCATCGGCAATCGCCGCGATCAGACCATTTGCGCCTTCAAGCGCCATATAGACATCGGTGGGAAGATCCGCCGAGCGGTAGAGGTGATCGGTGATCAGCCCCATCCGCGCGCAGGCAGCAACCAGATCGTCGCCAGCTGCGTCCTGACCCACGGCTGAAAGCAGGGCAGGGCGCAGGTTGAAACGCGCCAAGGTCATTGCGATATTGAGCGCCACGCCGCCCGGCAGGCGGGTGATGCGCCCCGGCACATCCGAGCCAAGCCGCATCGCCAGCGGCGAGCGGCCGATGATGTCCCAAAGCACAGAGCCGATACAAAGGATATCTGGTGTCATGCAAGCTTCTTCGCCTATCCCAAAGCGCGGTGCAAGGGGCGCTGGGGGAGCCTCCGGCGGGGATATTTTTGCCAAAATGAAAGCGGATGTGCGGAATTGACTTGTGAGGCGGCGGGGGATGGGGTAATTGGCGCGCACTTCACAGGTGAGGCTTGGGCTTTGCGGGGAGACATCCCGTATCGTCCGCCGGTTGGACCAGCAGGTCTGAGACAGCTTTGCCGAGGATAGAAACCGGAAAGGATAAGACCATGGCTCTTCCAGAGTTTTCCATGCGTCAGCTGCTTGAAGCTGGCGTTCACTACGGCCACCAGACCGCGCGCTGGAACCCGAAGATGGGGCAATACATCTACGGCGACCGCAACGGCATCCACATTCTTGACCTGACGCAGACCGTTCCCATGCTGGAACAGGCGCTGAAAGTTGTGCGCGACACGGTTGCCAAGGGCGGCCGCATTTTGTTCGTGGGCACCAAGCGTCAGGCGCAAAAGCCAGTGGCTGAAGCCGCAGAGCGTTGCGCACAGTTTTACATGAACCACCGCTGGCTGGGCGGCACGCTGACCAACTGGAAAACCGTTTCCCAGTCGATTCAGCGTTTGAAGCAGATTGATGAGCTGCTGGCAGCTGGCGGCGAAGGCTTGACCAAAAAAGAGCGTTTGATGATGGAACGCGATCAGGGCAAGCTTCAGGCTTCCTTGGGCGGTATCCGCGAGATGGGCGGTACGCCTGACCTGATTTTTGTCGTTGATGTGGGCAAAGAAGATCTTGCGATCTTGGAAGCGCAAAAGCTGGGCATTCCTGTTGTTGGCATCGTTGACACCAACAACTCGCCCAAAGGCGTTGACTATGTGATCCCGGGCAACGACGACGCGGCCCGTGCGATCCAACTTTACTGCGAGCTGATTGCCCGCGCAGCTTTGGACGGTATGTCGGCGCAAATGGGCGCTGCCGGTATCGATCTGGGCGCGCTGGAAACGGCACCAGAAGAAGAAGCTGTCGCTGAAGCCTAATAGGCTGTCACGGAACGGACAACTGGCGGGGGTAGGGTGGCGCGCAAGCTGAACACCTCTTCCCGCCAGACCCATTTCTTATTTCAGGAGACTGACATGACCATCACCGCAACTATGGTGAAAGACCTGCGCGAATCGACCGGCGCAGGCATGATGGACGCGAAAAAAGCGCTTGTTGAAACCAATGGCGACATGGAAGCAGCGGTTGACTGGCTGCGCACCAAGGGCCTTGCAAAGGCTGCCAAAAAGGCAGACCGCGTTGCTGCCGAAGGCCTTGTGGGCGTGGCTGTGGCTGGCGGGCGCGGCGTGGCTGTTGAGATCAACTCGGAAACCGACTTTGTTGGTAAGAACGCTGATTTCCAAGCATTGGCGCGCGGCATCACCGAAGCCGCTTTGACCGTGGCTGACCTTGATGCGCTTAAAGCGGCTGATCTGGGCGGAAAATCGGTTGAGACCGCTTTGAGCTCGGCCATCGCAATTATTGGCGAGAACATGACCCTGCGCCGGATGGCTTCGGTTCAAGGCGAAACCGTTGCCGCTTATGTCCACAACGCAGCCGCTGACGGTTTGGGCAAGATCGGCGTTTTGGTTGCTGTGAACGGTGCCGACAACGGCATTGCAAAGCAGATCGCCATGCATATCGCTGCAACCAATCCTTTGGCTTTGTCGGAAGCGGATCTTGATCCGGTTGTGCTTGAGCGTGAGTTGGCTGTGCAAACCGCCAAGGCATTGGAAGAGAACGCGGCTTCGGCCAAGCCAAAGCCAGATGCTGTGATCCAGAACAACATTATTCCGGGCCGGATGAAGAAATTCGTCGCCGAAAGCACGCTGATGGGTCAGGCTTTTGTGATGAACCCAGACATCACCGTTGAGCAGGCTGCGAAAGACGCAGGCGTCACGGTTGTGGGCTTTGTGCGCATGGCTTGCGGCGAAGGCATCGAAAAAGAGAAAGAAGATTTTGCCGCAGAAGTCGCCAAGACTTTGAAGGGCTGATCTGATTTTCAGACCGAGAAAGAGAGCTGGCAGCAATGCCGGCTCTTTTTTTATGGGGTAAGGCCTGCGGACGCTGGGTTTTGTTGGTGTTCAGGTTTTTGGACTATCTATGCGAGGGCTGCGTGCGGTTCGGTTATAT
>OBPM01000027.1_pt1 | contig 47615 bp, 41 predicted proteins | sample 1493981 | NCBI WGS metagenome assembly OBPM01 (sample SAMEA3275485, study PRJEB22092) | marine metagenome | reverse complement strand
GCGCGGCCCTGTGCTACACCTCGGGCACCACCGGCAACCCCAAGGGCGTGCTGTATTCGCACCGCGCCATTGTGCTCAACGCCACCGCCGGCTGCATGCCCGATGTGTTGAACCTGTCCACGCAAGAAACCATCTTGCCCGTGGTGCCCATGTTCCACATCAACGCTTGGTGCATCCCCTATGCCGCCTTGGTGGCGGGCACCAAGCTGGTGTTCCCCGGCCCCAAGCTCGACGGCACCAGCCTGTATGAACTGATGGAAGCCGAGCAGGTCACCATCAGCGCCGGCGTGCCCACGATCTGGATGGGCCTGATCCAGCATTTGGAGCAAAACAACCTGCGTTTCAACCACATGAAATGCACCGCCGTGGGCGGCTCGGCCATGCCGATGGCGCTGATCGCCAAGTTTGTCGACAAGTACGGCGTCGAAGTGCGCCACGGCTGGGGCATGACCGAGACCACCGCCGTGGCCACCATGAGCAGCTTGAGCCGTGCAGACCGCCAAAAGCCTGCCGCCGAGCAGCACGCCATCGTGGCCAAGCAAGGCAAAGCGGTGTCGGGCATCGAGATCAAAATCGTCGATGAAACTGGGGCCACCCTGCCCCGCGACGGCAGCGCCCAAGGCGAGCTGATGGTGCGCGGCCAATGGATCATGGAGCGCTACTTCAAGGCCGAGCAAAGCGCGCTGGTGGACGGCTGGTTCCCCACAGGTGACATCGCCACCATCGACGCGCAAGGCACCATGCAAATCCGCGACCGCACCAAAGACGTCATCAAAACCGGTGGCGAGTGGATCAGCTCCATCGATCTGGAAAACGCCGCCGTGGGCCACCCGGCTGTGGCCATGGCCGCCGTCATTGGCGTCAAACACCCCAAGTGGGACGAGCGCCCGCTGCTGTTCATCGTGCGCAAGCCGGGCCAAACGCTGGAGAAGCAAGAGATCCTCGACTTCCTTACCACCAAGGTCGCCAAGTGGTGGGTGCCCGACGATGTGGTCTTCCTCGAATCGCTGCCCGTGGGCGGCACCGGCAAGGTGCAAAAGAACGACCTGCGCAAGGAATACGGCGGCGTGTTCAGCTGACACAACGCCACCTGGCCTGGGGAATCGCCCCCAGGCCAGGTGGGCCCACTGGCGCTGATCGCCAAAGCGCCCACCAAAACACCAAATTTACCAACGAGACATCCAATGACTTGCAAATTGGATATGCTCTTCGTTGCGGCGTGGCCGCAACTTTCACCCCACCACACCTCACCCGCCATGAACACCCGACTGACCGCTTCAGCCATTGCTGCACTCCTGCTTGTTGTTGCTGCCCACGCCGGCGCTCAAGAGGCCAAGTCTGGCGATCAACCCAAAGCCCCAGCTGCCAATGGCGCAGCACCCGCCAAACCCGGAGAAGGTGCCAAGGGCGGTGCCGGTGGCCCGCCGGGCGGCGCCCGCAGTGCGCCCCCAGCCGCGGTGAGTGTCTTCACAGTCAAACTGACCGACATCAACCAAAACCTGTCGGCGACTGGTTCAGCCGCCCCAGTGCAATCTGTTGGCGTGCGTTCACAAATCACCGCCTTGCTGGCCAACGTGCATGCGCGCGAAGGCCAAATGGTTAAAAAAGGGCAACTGTTGTTCGAACTGGACAGCCGAAGCGAACGCGCCAACCTGGCCAAAGCCCAAGCCAACCTGGCCCGCTCACAATCGAACTTGCAAGAACTTGAGCGTCAACTCACCCGCTCGCGCTCCTTGCAAGACCAATCCTTTGTGTCTGCCAGCGCCACAGACAACATCGGTGCCCAAGTCGCCGCACAAAAGCAACAGGTCAGCGCCGATCGCGCTGCCCTGCAGGCACAAGAGCTGCAAGTCAGCCTCTACAACATCTACGCCCCCATCGCCGGGCGCGTCGGACGCATTGACGTGGTGGCTGGCAGTTTGGTCGCCAGCGGCGTGTCTGCCGCCCCTTTGCTGACCATCACGCAAATGGACCCCATGGGTGTGGATTTCTCGCTGCCTCAAACCAATGTGGCCACCATCCGCGCCGCCGGTGTCGGTGCCACAGTGCGCATCAGCCCCAGCACCTTGAACGCAGCCCCACCGAGCAACGGCAAACTGAGCTTCATTGACAGCAGCATCAATGCCAGCACAGGCATGCTGGCTTTGCGCGCCCAAGTGCCCAACCCCAAACAAGACCTCTGGCCAGGCACCGCGGTGCGCATTGAATTACAAGCGCGCAGCCTGCCCCAAGTCGCGGTAGTGCCCCAAGCAGCAGTGATGCTGAAAAACGACAAGCGCTTTGTGTATGTGGTGGGCGAAGACAAGAAAGCCAAGCCGCAAAACGTCGACATCCTCGCCGTGATTGGCGAACGCGTGGCCGTCAAAGGTCTGAGCGCTGGCCAAAACATCGTGGTCGATGGACGGCAAAACGTGCGTCCCGGTGCGACGGTGCGCGTGATTGGCCCCGCCCTGCTCTCCGGCGCTCAGGAGTAAGCCATGCGCGCCACCGAAATTTTTATCCGCCGTCCTGTGATGACGGTGCTGCTCAACGTCGCCATGCTGGCCTTGGGCGCATGGGCGCTGAGCAAAATCCCCGTCGCTGCCCTGCCCCGCTACGACACCCCCACCATCAGTGTGACGGCCAACCTCAATGGCGCCAGCCCCGAGTCCATGGCGCAGTCGGTGGCCTTGCCGCTGGAAAAGCAGTTTTCCACCATCTCGGGCATCAAGACCATCACCTCGTCGAGCACCCTCGGACGCACAGCGATCACGCTGGAGTTCAACGGTGACAAAAACATCAACGACGCGGCCGCCGATGTGCAGTCCGCTTTGTTGCTCACACAGCGCCGCTTACCGTCCGAGATGACGGAATTGCCTTCTTACCGCAAGGTCAACCCCGCTGATGCCCCGGTGTTGATCCTGGCCCTGAGTTCTGAAACGGCTGACCTGACCGCCGTGTCGCAATTTGCCGAGAACCTGGTCTCGCCCTCCCTGTCCACGGTGGACGGTGTGGCCCAAGTGTCCATCTACGGTGCACGCCGTTTTGCCGTGCGCGTCAAAGCCGACCCGATTGCCCTGGCCGCCCGCAACCTGACGCTGGACGACATCGCCACCAGCGTTCGCTCCGTCAATTCCATCACCCCCATGGGCGTGGTCAATGGCGAGAGCCAGTCGCTCATCATCCAGGCCAATACGCAACTGGCCAGTGCCAAAGAGTTCGCCAACCACATCGTGGCTGTGCGTGACGGCGTGCCGGTTTATTTGCGCGACGTGGCCCAAGTGCGCGACTCGGTCGAAGACGAAAACCGCATCGCCCGCTACAACGGCGTGCCTTCCATCATCATGGCGGTGCAACGCCAGCCCGATGCCAACACCATCGCGGTGATCGACGCGATTCAAAAAGCCCTGCCCAACCTGCGCGATCAGTTGCCCCAGGGCGTCACGCTGCAATCGCTCAACGACCGTGGCGAATCCATCCGCGAAGCCTTGGCCGACATCTACTTCACCCTCGCACTGACCATTGGCTTGGTGGTGTTGGTGATCTTTTTGTTCTTGCGCCGCATCTCCGCCACCATCATCCCCACCTTGTCCATCCCAGTGTCCTTGGTGGGCGCGATGTCGCTGCTCTATGCTTTCGACTACAGCCTGGACAACATCTCCATGCTGGGCATCACCTTGGCGGTGGGCTTGGTGGTCGACGACGCCATCGTGATGCTGGAAAACATCGTGCGTCACATCGAAAACGGCATGAAACCGTTTGATGCCGCCGTGCGGGGTGCCCGCGAAGTCGCCTTCACCATCGTGTCCATTTCGGTCTCGTTGGTGGCGGTGCTGATTCCCATCTTCTTCATGCCCGGCACATTGGGCTTGCTGTTTCACGAGTTCGCGGTCATCGTGGGCTTGGCCATTTTGGTTTCGGCCGTGGTCTCGCTGACCCTGGTGCCCATGCTGTGCAGCCGTTTTCTGAGCCACGAATCCAGCGACGCGACGCACAACAAGGGCTTGACCTTGGCCTTGACCGGCTGGTTTGACTGGCTGTTCAATAAAACACTGAACGGCTACCGCAACACCTTGGACTGGACACTGCACCACCGCTGGGTCATGTTGGTGGTCACCTTGGCCAGCTTTGCCCTGACGGCTTGGTTGTTCGTGTCCATGCCCAAAGGCTATTTTCCAGAAGAAGACATTGGCCAAGTCATGGCCACGATTTCGGGCCCGCAAGATGCTGGTCCGCAAACCATGCAACGCCTGATCGACGAAGTGGCCCTCAAAACCCAGGCCAATCCCGCAGTGGCCAGCATGGCCGCGATTGCCTTTGGCGGCAGCACGGGTCGGATGTTCATCACCCTCAAACCCCGCGACCAACGCCTGCCGGTCAAAGACGTGATTGGCGAATTGCGCAGAGCCACCGGCAGTGTGGCCGGGGTTCGGGTGTTTTTCACGCCGCTGCAAAACCTGCAAGTTGGCGGCCGCTTCAGCCGGGCGCGCTACCAATACACGCTGCAAAGCGTCAGCGGCGGCGACTTGGCCAAATGGTCTGAACAAGTGATGGCCGGGATGCGGGGCGACAACCGCTTCACCGACGTCAACAGCGACACAGAAAACCAAGCCCTGCAAGCCGAACTCAAGATCGACAAAACCCAGGCCCAGCTCTTGGGTGTCGACATGGGGGCCTTGCGCACCTTGCTCTACAGCGCCTATGGCGACCGCCAAGTGGGCAGCATTTACAGCGACGCCGGCACCTGGCAGGTGATCTTGTCAGTCCCCACAGAGGGCGGACAGTCCGAGCTGGACGTGCTCAAGATCCACGCCCGCACCAAGAGCGGCACCCTGGTGCCCTTGTCGGCATTCGCCACCATTGCGCGCAGCCAAGGCCCGGTGAGTGTGCAGCACCAAGGCCAGCTCGAAGCCGTCACCGTCAGCTTCAACCTGGCACCGGGCGTGCCGCTGGGCGAAGCCACGCAGGCCCTCGATGCCATGGTGGCCAAGCTCAAGATGCCCCCCACGGTGCTGACCACCTATGGCGGCGATGCCGCTGTATTCCAGTCCTCGCAGTCCTCGCAAATTTGGCTGCTGGTCGCTGCGGTGGTGGTGATTTACATATTGCTGGGCATGCTCTATGAGAGCTACATCCACCCCCTGACCATCTTGGCCGGCTTACCCTCTGCCATGGTTGGCGGCTTGGTGACGCTGCAGTTTTTTGGCAAAGACCTGACCATCATCGCGGTGATCGGCTTGCTGATGCTGATTGGTATCGTCAAGAAAAACGCCATCATGATGATCGACTTTGCCTTGGATGCCCAACGCAACGAAGGCCTCACGCCCCAAGAAGCGATTCGCCAAGCCGCCCTGCTGCGATTCAGGCCCATCATGATGACCACCTTGACCGCCGCCATTGGTGCTTTGCCCATCGCCATTGCGCACGGTGCAGCAGCCGAATTGCGCCAACCCTTGGGCTTGGCCGTGGTGGGTGGCTTGGTGTTGTCTCAAGCGGTCACGCTGTACATCACGCCCGTGATTTACTTGCTGCTGGAGCGTTTTTCAGGCCAAGGGCCCATCACCACCCCAGCGCTCGATCAGCCCACACCGAATTGACGGCGCAGCCTCCAAGCGCGAACGGTTAAACCACCGCCCGCAGTTGACGCCAAGTCGGTCAGGCTTTGGCGCTGGGCCGCTCGTTGACCCGGTCGCGCCAAGCCTGCAAAGCCAATAAGCCCTCGTCGCCGGGCACGAACTTCATCAAGCCGCGTGCAAACTCCAGCGCACAAAAGGCGGTGATGTCGGCGATGGTGAAACGCTCGCCTGCGATCCAAGCCTGACTTTGCAGCGTTTGGTCAAACCAACGGGCCACATCACGCACTTTCTCGGCTTGCGAGCGGCCGAACTCAGGGAACTGTGGTTTCTCCAAAGCGGCTAAACCCGGGTGGCTGTGTCGGATCGCGTTGGCAATGCCGCCCAGCAAATACAACTCCACCTGCCGATCGGCCATCTCGATGAAGCCCCGCTCATCGCCATCCACCCCCATCAGGTTGGGCTCGGGAAAGCGGCCCTCGAGCAAAGTGCAAATCGCCCGCGTCTCGGTGATCACGCGGCCGTCATCCAGCTCCAGCGCAGGCACCTTGGCCAACGGGCTTTTGGCCAGGTATTCGGGCGAGCGGTGCTCGCCGCCGTTCAGGTCCATGTTGACCATCTCGATGCCTGTGATGTTTTTCTCGATCAGAAACATCAGTACCCGGCGGGGGCTGGGGGCGCGGTGGGCGGTGTAAAGCTTCATGACGTGTCCTTGCGTGGTTTGGGGTTATGGCCATGGCCCTCACCCATGTGGTGCAGACTAGCATTCTCCTGAGTGCGCGCATGCCACACACATGACAGTGCAGCTGATAGATTCGGCCCTCAAAGCCTTCAGCGCAAACCGTGCAGTGCATCTTTTTGTAGGTCGGCGCCTTCAGGTCCGACGAGGCATGACTGCCATTCACACACCGATGCAAACATCACAAGGCCGGATCAACAAGGGCCAGGGCGCAGACACCCGGGCGACACCCAGTCACAGGCCGGACAGGGCTTGGCCGACGCAGGCTTTCCAATCATCCCCATAAACACTGATCAACGACTTGAGAAACGCGAGCATGAACTTTGACATCTCCCCCGAATTGCAGGCACTGCGTGAACGCACGCGGCAGTTCATTGCCGAACAGGTAATCCCTTTGGAGGGCGACCCTCGCCACGGCCTGCACGGCCCGTCCGAAGATTTGCGCCGCGAGCTGGTGGCGCGCGCACGCGCAGCGGGCTTGCTCACCCCGCACGCCTCGATTGAGATGGGTGGCCTCGGCCTGAGCCACATCGCCAAAGCGGTGGTGTTTGAAGAAGCCGGTTACTCCAACCTGGGGCCCACCGCGCTCAACATTCACGCCCCCGACGAAGGCAACATCCACCTGATGGAAGAAGTGGCCACCCCGGCACAAAAAGAGCGCTGGCTGCGCCCACAGGTGGCGGGCCTCACGCGCTCGTGCTTTGCCATGACCGAGCCTGACCCCGGTGCGGGCGCAGATCCGTCGATGCTCAAAACCACCGCCGTGCGCGATGGCGACGATTACCTGATCAACGGCGTCAAATGGTTCATCACCGGGGCAGACGGGGCGGATTACGTCATCGTCATGGCGCGCATGGAAGACGGCACAGCCACCATGTTTTTGACCGACATGGACAAAGCGGGCATCACGCTGGAGCGCAGCATGGACGCGATGGACAGCTGCTTCACAGGCGGCCACGGCGTGCTGCGTTTTGACAACTTGCGCGTGCCCGCCACCGACGTGCTGGGCGAAGTGGGCCAAGGCTTTCGCTACGCGCAGATTCGGCTCGCACCGGCCCGGCTGACGCACTGCATGCGCTGGCTGGGGCAGGCGCGGCGCGCACACGACATCGCGCTCGACTACGCCAGCCGCCGCCATGCTTTTGGCAAACCACTGGCCGAACACGAAGGCGTGGGCTTCATGCTGGCCGACAACGACATCGACCTGCACACCGCCCGCCTGCACATCTGGCACACCGCTTGGCTGCTCGACCAAGGCCAAAAAGGCGGCTTCGAATCGAGCCGTGCCAAAGTGGCCTGCTCCGAAGCCGAGTGGCGCGTCGTGGACCGCTGCGTGCAAATTTTGGGGGGCCAGGGCGTCACAGCCGAGACGCCCGTCATGCGCATCTTCATGGACATGCGAGCCTTTCGGATTTATGACGGCCCGAGCGAAGTGCACCGCTGGAGCATGGCGCGCAAACTGGTTTACAAATCACAGCAGGCCGCCAAAGCAGCGCTGGGCTAATCGCCCAGACGCCCCCTTTCTTGATACGAGCTTGCCCATGACCCCCTCACTTGAATCGGCCCTGGCATTCATCCAATCGTGCGAAACACCCTGGTCGCGTGACACCTCACCGCCTTGGGGCATTCACGATGTGGACCCACCGCCCTACAACCGCTTGTATGGACCGGTGCATGGGCGGGGGCCTGTGTCTGGGGTTTTGTTTCACCGGCACCAACTCTTGGCCCAATGGGGCGAGCCCCACAAGGCCGACCTGACTTTCAGTGTGGCCAAAACATACCTGGCCTTGCTGGCCGGTCTGGCGTTTGATCAAGGGCTGATCCAAGACGTCCACACCCCCGTGGTTCAGCAATGCCCCGGCATTGGCTTTGAGGGCGATCGGCTCTCGCGCATCACATGGCACCATTTGCTGCAGCAAACCAGCGAATGGGAAGGCACTTGCTTGGGCATTCCCGAACAAGTCGACCGCTACCGTTGGCTGCCTTACCAAACTGGGCAAGCCGACGGCACCAAAGGCGATGCCCGGCCACTGGGCGAGCCGGGCTCGCGGTTTGAGTACAACGACGTGCGCATCAACCAACTGTCATTGGCCTTGTTGCACTTGTTCAAGCGCCCACTGCCCGAGGTGTTTGAAGAATTTTTCCGGAAACCTCTGGGGTGTTCGGACGCGTTTCAATGGGTGGGCTACGAGCAAGGCTGGACCGAGGTCAACGGCCAACGCATGATGTCGGTGCCAGGCGGCAGCCACTGGGGCGGCGGCGTGTCCATCTCGGCCATGGACCAAGCGCTCATTGGCCTGATGCTCATGGGGCAAGGCCAGTTCAAGGGCCAACAAATTTTGTCCAAGGAATGGCTGCAGATGATGCAGCAGCCCTGCGACATCGCGCCCTATTACGGCTACCTGATTTGGCTCAACAAAGATGGCGCGCTGTTCAAAGATGCACCCCGCACATCCTGGTTTGCCATTGGCGCGGGTTCGTCCATCACCTGGGTCGATCCCGAACTGCAATTGGTGTGCATCATGCGCTGGATTGACGCTGCCAAAACAAACGACTGCATCGCCCGGGTGATGCAGTCGTTGAAACCCTGAAAAAGGCGCTGCGGTTTACTTGGCGAAAAGGCTTTCGGGGTTGGCAAAGGCCTTGAACTCCACCGCATTGCCGCAAGGGTCCAAAAAGAACATGGTGGCCTGTTCGCCCACCTCACCCTTGAACCGAATGTGCGGCTCAATGACAAATGAGGTGCCCGCTTTTTTGAGCTTGTCGGCCATGGCCTCCCACTGGCCCATCTCCATCACCAAACCAAAGTGACGCACAGGCACGTTGTCGCCATCGACCGCGCTGGTGTTGTGGTGACCCGCTTCGGAAGGGCTCAGGTGCGCCACGATTTGGTGGCCATAAAAATTGAAGTCGATCCAGTGCTCACTGGAGCGGCCTTCTGAGCACCCCAAAAGATCACCATAAAACGCTCTGGCCTTGGCCAAAGAGGTGACGGGAAAAGCCAAGTGGAATGGTTGCATGGGGTGGTCTGCCTGAAATCAAAAAACCCATTCTGCACCGAACACCGTGCGGCGGGGGTGCATTTTGGTGACAGCGCGAGGATGGTTTGGTGCACGGGGGTGTTGACATACCAGCAAGCGGCTATGACTGACAGACACGTATCAACGCAGGGCTGCGTCAATGCATGTCAGAGCACCCAGGCTTGCCCTGACTTCAGCTGGCCTTGGCCGCTTCCAGCGTGTCCCGCGTCTGCAGCGCCACTTGGCGAGCAGCTTGCTCAAAGTCATCACCGCTCGATGCATAGAGCACCGCACGCGACGAATTAACGATGATGGCCCCAGCGCTGGAGCCATCGGCATTAGCACGCCAGCCGGCCTTGACGGTGGCCACGGCGTCGCCGCCTTGTGCGCCCACACCGGGGATCAACAGGGGCACGGTGGGGGCGAGTTCGCGCACGCGCTCGATCTCGGCCGGGTAGGTGGCGCCCACCACTAAACCGAGTTGGCCATTCAGGTTCCAGGGGCCTTGGGCCAGTTTGGCCACATGCTCGTACAAGCGGGGCTGACCCTCCACCGATGCCAGGCGCTGGTTTTGCAGGTCGTCACCGCCGGGGTTGGAGGTGCGGCAAAGCAAAAATGCACCTTTGCCTTCGTACTTGAGGTAGGGTGCCACCGAGTCCCAGCCCATGAAGGGCGAGAGCGTCACGGCGTCGGCACCGTAGCGCTCAAACGCTTCTTTGGCGTATTGCTCGGCGGTGCTGCCAATGTCGCCGCGCTTGGCGTCCAAAATGATGGGCACATGCGGGGCCACGCGGCGCATGTGTTCCATCAGGCGTTCAAGCTGGCCTTCGGCGCGGTGCGCGGCAAAGTAGGCAATTTGCGGCTTGAAGCTGCTGACCAGGTCGGCCGTGGCGTCCACGATGCGGGCGCAAAAGTCGTAGATTTTGTTGGCGTCGCCTTTGTAGCGGTCCGGGAATTTGGTGGGTTCGGGGTCCAGGCCCACGCAAAGCATGGAGCCGTTTTGGCGCTCGGCGGCGCGCAGCATGTCGAGGAAGGTCATGCCGGAGATTTTAAGGGGTGTCACACACGCCGCAGCCCGGGGTGCTCCGCCCGTCTAAGATGCGCCCCATGCACAAACTCACCCCGCTTCAATGGTCCTTGCTGGTTTTGCTCACCTTGGTGTGGGGCTTGAATTGGCCTGTCATGAAAATGGGGGTCACGGGCTTCCCCCCGCTGACGTTCAGGGCCATTTGTTTGTGGTTGGGCACCCCCATTTTGGGCTTGGCTTTGGTGGCGATGAAGGTGCCCTTTCGGGTTGAGCGCCGCCATTGGCCAGAGGTGTTGCTGCTGGCGGTTTTCAACATGTTCATTTGGCAAGCCCTGATCATCATGGCGGTGGCCATCTTGTCCAGTGGCAGGGCGGCCATTTTGGGTTACACGATGCCAATTTTTTCTGCCGTGCTGGGCGGCTTGTTTTTTGGCAACCAATTGGCCAAGCGGGCTTGGGGCGGCGTGGCGGCCGCCAGTTTGGGCGTGATTTTGCTGCTGTGGCACGAGCTGTCCAACTTGAGCGGTCGCCCTGCGGGTGTGCTTTTGGCACTGGGTGCAGCCAGTGCTTGGGCTTTGGGCACACAGTTGTTGCGCCGCACCCAGTTGCCTGTGTCCACCTTGACGATTTCTTTTTGGATGACCTTTTTGACCACGGGGGTCATGTCCTTGCTGGCTCTGGTGTTTGAGGCCGACCGGTGGGTGACGCCATCGGTCAACAATGGGCTGGCGATCGCCTTCAACGCGGTCCTGGTGTTCGGCTTTGCGCATGCTGCTTGGTTTTACCTGGCGCGCAGTTTGCCACCAGTGGCCTCCACCCTGAGCGTGATGCTGATTCCGGTGTTGGGGGTGTTCAGTGGTGCGTTGTGGCTGGGGGAGGTCTTGCACTGGCAGGACTGGGCAGCGGTGGGCTTGATGATGTTGTCGATTGCCTGCGTGCTGTGGCCTCAAAAATCACCCACCTCATGATGCGCGCAGCGCCGCGCTCCCGTTAGGCCTCACCAAGCCGGCTGCAAGGCAGCAAAACCTTTGGGCGCCTGGCTGGACTTGTCAAAGGTCACGACCTCATAAGCGTCAGGCTGGGACAGCAGTTCGCGCAGCAGCTGGTTGTTCATGGCGTGGCCCGAGCGGAAGGCGCTGTAGGCGGCCAGCAGGGGTTTGCCCACGATGTACAGGTCGCCCATGGCGTCCAGGATTTTGTGTTTGACGAATTCGTCGTCGTAGCGCAGACCGTCGGCGTTGAGCACCTTGTAGTCGTCCATGACGATGGCGTTGTCCAGACCGCCGCCCAGGGCCAAGCCATTGGCGCGCATCATTTCCACGTCTTTGGTGAAGCCAAAGGTGCGGGCCCTGGCGATATCACGCGAGTACACGCCCTCGGACATGTCAAACACCACCTGCTGACCGGTCGAGTCGACGGCGGGGTGGCGGAAATCGATCTCAAAACTGAGTTTGTAGCCGTGGTAAGGCTCCAATTTGGCCCATTTGATGTTGGCCCCCTCGCCTTCACTGACTTGGACGGTTTTGAGCACGCGCAAAAACCGCTTGGGCGCTTTTTGCTCGACGATGCCCGCGCTTTGCAGCAAAAACACAAACGACGAGGCCGAGCCATCCAAAATGGGCACTTCTTCGGCCGTGATGTCCACATACAGGTTGTCGATGCCCAGACCGGCGCAGGCCGACATCAGGTGCTCTACGGTGAAGACCTTGGCTTGGCCGACCGAGATGGTGGAGGCCAGCCGCGTATCGGTGACCGATTCGGCCCTGACGGGAATTTCTACCGGCTCGGGCAGGTCGATGCGGCGGAACACAATGCCGGTGTCGGGCGCAGCAGGGCGCAAGGTCAATTCGACCCGCTGGCCACTGTGCAGGCCCACGCCAACGGCTTGGGTCAGGGTTTTCAGGGTGCGTTGGGCGAGCATGTCGGCATTTTAATTGGGCTGGCTTGGGCCTGTCTTCAAAAGGCATTGCCTGGGCGTATGAATGGACATGCACATGGGCACGGGCACGGGCATTTCATTGAACTGCGCTGCCGTCCAGACTTGTGGCAGGCGCAAGCCGAACGTGAAAAAGCCAGACGGGCTGCTTGTGCCCGTCTGGCTTTTCATCGTCGGCCCGAACCGATCAAGCGATCAATCGATCAATCGGCCTGCTTGCGCAAGAAGGCTGGGATCTCGATGTCGTCCATACCCGCGTTGGCCATGCCGTCCACACGCGCTGCAGCGTGGGTGCGGCTGCTGCGCCAAACGGCTGGCGTGTTCATGCCACTGCCCATCGTGCTTGCTGCGCCCATCGGGGCAGCCACGGCGTCTTGTCCACCCATCATGAAGGGGGCGTTGTCGGTGCCGGTGCGCAGCACTTTCAGTTCTGGACGAACCGCGCCTGCTTTGGCCAAACCTGTGGCCACCACGGTCACGCGGATCTGGTCGCCCAGGCTTTCGTCATACGCAGTGCCGTAAATGACATGGGCTTCTTCCGATGCGCAGTCGCGGATGGTGTTCATGGCTTGCTTGGATTCAGACAGTTTCAAAGAACCTTTGGCTGCGCTGATCAGCACCAACACACCACGGGCACCTTTGAGGTCAACACCTTCGAGCAAGGGGCAAGCCACGGCCTGCTCTGCAGCAATGCGGGCGCGGTCTGGGCCGCTGGCTGCAGCGGTGCCCATCATGGCTTTGCCGGGTTCACCCATCACTGTGCGCACGTCTTCAAAGTCGACGTTCACATGGCCGGGCACGTTGATGATTTCGGCAATGCCGCCGACGGCGTTTTTCAGCACGTCGTTGGCGTGCGAGAAGGCCTCGTCTTGGGTCATGTCTTCGCCGCCTGGCAACTCCAGCAGCTTTTCGTTCAACACCACAATCAAGGAGTCGACATTGGCTTCGAGCTCTTTCATGCCTTCGTCGGCATTGGACATGCGGCGCTTGCCTTCAAAGTCGAAAGGCTTGGTGACGACACCGACGGTGAGAATGCCCATCTCTTTGGCGATTTTGGCAATGACCGGGGCCGCGCCAGTGCCAGTGCCACCCCCCATACCGGCGGTGATGAACAACATGTGCGCACCTTCGATGGCGGAGCGGATGTCGGCCTCGGCGATTTCGGCGGCTTCACGGCCTTTGTCCGGCTTGCTGCCAGCGCCCAGACCGGTTTGACCCAGTTGCACAAAACGGTGGGCCGCGCTGCGGGCCAAGGCCTGGGCGTCGGTGTTGGCGCAGATGAATTCAACACCTTGCACTTGGCGCTCGATCATGTGCTCGACGGCATTGCCGCCGCCACCGCCCACACCGATCACTTTGATCTGGGTGCCTTGGTTGAACTCTTCGGTTTGGATCATTTCGATGGTCATGGTTTTATCCTCAATTTAAAAATATGCAGTTGCCTGGAATCGTTGGAATTTGTTTTTTTGAACTTGATCAACATCGTATTGGGATGGATTCAGGGGGACTGCCGCGGGCCAGAAATATTTTTTTCCAGTTCATCAGAAGTTCCCCACAATGAAGTCTTTGAAACGGCCAAAAGCGTTGTTCACCGAACTCTTCTTTTGGGTGACCTTGTAGCCTCGCAGGCGAGCCAAACGGGCCTCTTCGAGCAAACCCATCACGGTGGCTGCACGGGGTTGGCTGACCATGTCGGCAAGGCCACCCGAATACTTGGGCAAGCCCCGGCGCACGGGTTTGAGGAAGATGTCTTCGCCCAACTCGACCATGCCCGGCATCACCGCACTGCCACCGGTGAGCACAATGCCCGAGGACAGCACTTCTTCGTAGCCCGATTCGCGGATGACTTGGTGCACCAGCGAGAATATTTCTTCAATGCGTGGTTCGATCACGCCGGCCAGCGCTTGGCGGCTCAGCATGCGAGGGCCCCGGTCGCCCAGACCCGGCACCTCGACTTGTGCATCGGGGTCGGCCAACAACTGTTTGGCGTAACCGCTCTCGACCTTGATGTCTTCGGCATCTTTGGTAGGTGTGCGCAAGGCCATGGCGATGTCGCTGGTGATCAGGTCGCCGGCAATCGGGATCACGGCGGTGTGGCGGATGGAGCCATTGGCAAAGATCGCCACATCGGTGGTGCCTGCGCCAATGTCCACGCACACCACGCCCAACTCGCGCTCGTCGGCAGACAACACCGCCAAGCTCGACGATTGGGGGTTGAGCAGCAACTGGTCCACTTCGAGCCCGCAGCGGCGCACGCACTTGATGATGTTTTCTGCTGCGCTTTGGGCGCCGGTCACGATGTGCACCTTGGCCTCCAGGCGCATGCCGCTCATGCCGATCGGCTCTTTGACTTCCTGCCCATCGATCACAAACTCCTGGGGGGCCACCAACAGCAAACGCTGGTCACTGGAAATGTTGATGGCACGCGCCGTCTCCATCACCCGGGCCAAATCGGCCTGGCTGACCTCTTTGTCTTTGATGGCCACCATGCCGCTGGAGTTGATGCCACGTATGTGGCTGCCGGTGATCCCGCAGTTGACTCGCGTGATCTTGCAGTCGGCCATCAGCTCGGCCTCTTTCAAGGCCTGCTGGATGCTTTGCACGGTGGCATCGATGTTGACCACCACACCCCGCTTGAGGCCATTGCCTGGGGCAATGCCCAGACCTGCGATCTTGAGCGCGCCATCCGGCATGACCTCGGCCACCACGGCCATCACTTTGGAGGTCCCGATGTCCAATCCGATCACCAGATCTTTGTACTCTTTTGCCATGTCAACCACCGTTTCCGTTTGATTTCTGCACCTTGATCACTCAAAGCTTGTTCTTGTTGCTTGATTCCACCGTCGTCACGCCCTGCAAACGCAGGGCATAGCCATTTTTGTGCCGTAAATCGGCGCTGATCAGCGCGGTTGGTGTTCGCTGGTAACTCGCGGCCACCTGCGACAACGTTGTCAAAAACACCGTCAGCTTTTGCGTCAGTTCCGTGGCCGTGCCACGGCCCAGTTCGACCCGTGCGCCATTTTTTGTTTCGACACGCCAACTGCCGCGTGGCGTCAACTCGATCATCTCGATGGCCATGTCCGAATCCTGAAAACGAGGGTTCAAGGCCAAGTACATGCGGGCCACTTCCAACGACTCGTCATCCGGACCCTTCATGCGTGGCAAGCGCTCGGCGTCCACATCTTCCAAACTGGCCTCAAACACTTGCCCTTGTTCATTGACCATGGTGTTGGCCCCCTCATCGCCCCAAATGGCAATGGGTTGGTGTTCCAACAACACGGTGCGCAATTGGTTGGGGAAATCTCGGTGCACGATCGCCATGCGGACCCATGGCACGGACTCAAAGGCTTGCCGCGTCTGGTCCAAGTCGATGCTGAAGAAATTACCTTGCAGTTTGGGCAACACTTGCGTGCGGAAGGTGAAGGCATTGTTGCGATCGACCTCACCTTGCACCGTGATGGCTTGCAATGCAAAGGCCGGATGCCGCAGCAACCAACCCGCCGAGCCTGCCAAGGCCAACGCCATGAACACCACCACCAGCGAAGCTGTGGCCATGTGCATGAGGCGGACATCGGCGGGCAAGGGCATGGGCTTTTTCAAGGCGCGGACTCCCTGTAATCGAGTGCGGCATCGGCCAGCAAATGCACGCACAGCGCCTGGTAGTCCATGCCATCGGCCGCTGCCGACATGGGCACCAGTGAATGGCTTGTCATGCCGGGGGAGGTGTTGATCTCGAGCAAATAGGGCTGGCGTGTGGCACCGTCGATCATGACGTCGATGCGGCCCCAGCCTCTACAGCCGAGCACTTGGTAGGCCTTGACCACCAGCGCCTGGATCGCGGCTTCTTCGGTGGCAGACAAACCACTGGGCACCAGGTACTGGGTGTCGTCGGTGAAGTATTTGTTTTGGTAGTCGTAGTTGCCGTCCGGTGCGACGATGCGGATCACGGGCAAGGCGCGAGCCTCATCACCCGCACCCAGCACCGGGCAAGTCACCTCGTCGCCCACAATGCACTGCTCGCACAAAATGTCGTGGTCGCACGCTGCCGCGGCCAGCAATGCGGCGCGCAGGTCTTGCGCATGCTGCACCTTGGTCACGCCAATGGACGAGCCTTCGCGAGCGGGCTTCACAATGAGCGGCAAACCCAGCTTGGCCACCAGGTCTTGCGCCGACACCGTGTCGATTTGCGAGGGGTGCACCAACACATGGCGCGGCGTGGGCAAGCCCTCGGCCTGCCAGACCCGTTTGGTCATCACCTTGTCCATGGCCATGCTCGAGGCCATCACGCCCGAGCCGGTATAGGGCACGCCGAGCAACTCCAGCGCACCTTGCACGGTGCCGTCCTCGCCGTAACGCCCGTGCAGTGCAATGAAGCACCGTGTGAAACCGTCGCGCTTGAGTTCGCTCAAATCGCGCTGCGCTGGATCAAACGCCTGGGCGTTCACGCCGGCAGCCACCAAGGCCTGGAGCACGCCCTGCCCCGACATCAGCGACACCTCTCGCTCGGCCGAGCGCCCGCCCATCAGCACCGCCACCTTGCCCAGGTCGGCCAGGTTTTGCTGCGCCGGCTGCATGGCTTGCTGGTTCATGCGGCCACCCCATTGGGTCGGTTTTGTGTGGCCCATGCCACCACCTGTGCGGGGGTGGCACCGATCGAGCCCGCACCCATGCAGATGAGCACATCGCCATCGCGTGCGTTGTCCATCACAACTTGTGGCATGTCGGCTATTTGGTCCACAAACACCGGCTCGACCTTGCCTGCCACCCGCAGCGCTCGGGCCAGCGATCGGCCGTCGGCGGCCACTATCGGCGCCTCGCCTGCGGCATAGACCTCGGACAGCAAAACACTGTCGCAGCCTTGGCCAATGACTTTGACAAAGTCTTCGAAACAATCGCGCGTGCGGCTGTAGCGGTGCGGCTGGAATGCCAGCACCAAACGCCGGCCTGGAAATGCCCCACGGGCTGCAGCCAGCGTGGCGGCCATTTCCACAGGGTGGTGGCCGTAATCGTCGATGACGGTGAATTGCCCTTGGCCATCGGCAGTGGGCACATCGCCATAGCGCTGAAACCGCCGACCGACGCCCTTGAAGTGGGCCAATGCGCTTTGCACCGCCGCGTCATCCACGCCCAGCTCCACGGCCACCGTGATCGCAGCCAAGGCATTGAGCACGTTGTGCTCACCAGGCAAGTTCAACACAACGGGCATATCCGGCAGGGTCACGCCGTTGCGGCGCTGGACCGTGAAATGCATGCGCCCGTTTTCGGCACGCACGTCGACCGCACGGACTTGCGCACCTTCGCGCAGGCCGTAGGTGGTCACGGGGCGGGCAATGGCCTCCACAATAGACTGCACACCAGGATCATCTGAGCAAACGATGGCCGTGCCGTAAAACGGCATCCGGTGCAAAAACTCCACAAATGCCGCTTTGAGCTTGGCCAAGTCGTGGCCATAGGTTTCCATGTGGTCAGCATCGATGTTGGTGACCACCGCCATCACGGGCAGCAGGTTCAAGAACGATGCATCGGACTCGTCGGCCTCGACCACGATGTAGTCGCCCGTGCCCAGCTTGGCGTTGGCCCCTGCGCTGTTCAGACGGCCACCGATCACAAAGGTGGGGTCCAGTCCGGCTTCGGCCAAGACGCTCGCCACCAAGCTGGTGGTGGTGGTTTTGCCATGCGTGCCTGCAATGGCGATGCCTTGCTTCATGCGCATGAGTTCGGCCAACATGACCGCACGCGGGACGATGGGGATGTGGCGTGCACGCGCAGCCAATACCTCGGGGTTGTCGGCCTTGACGGCAGTCGATGTCACCACCGCATCGGCGTCTTGGACGTTGTCAGGGGTGTGGCCCACATGGGTTTCAATGCCCAAAGCGGCCAAGCGCTGCAGCGTGGCGCTGTCGTTCAAATCGGAACCTGAAATTTGGTAGCCCAGGTTCAACAACACTTCAGCAATGCCGCTCATGCCCGAGCCGCCCACGCCAATGAAATGTATTTTTCGGATCGCGTGTTTCATCCCGCCAATTCCTCACAAGCCATCACAACCTCGCGGGTTGCATTTGTTTTTTTCTGTGCATGGGCTTTCAGCGCCACATCCAATAAGGTTTCTCGGCTCAAGGCCGCCAGCCTGTCGGCCAAGTTTTGCGGCGTCAATTCGGCCTGGGGTGTTAACCAGCCGCCGCCCGAGGCCACCAAAAATTGCGCGTTGGTGGTTTGGTGGTCATCCACCGCAAACGGAAAAGGCACATACAAAGCCGCCACCCCGACCGCAGCCAACTCGGTCACGGTGCTGGCCCCGGCGCGGCAGATCACGAGGTCGGCCTGCGCAAATGCCGTGGCGGTGTCGTCAATGAAAGGGGTCAATTCGGCTTGCACACCTGCGACCGCGTAGTTGGTCCGCAAGGCTTCAATTTGTTTCGCGCCGCTTTGGTGCGTGACCACGGGGCGCTTGTCTTCGGACAGCAAGGCCAGCGCTTGCGGCACGATGTCGTTCAGGGCTTTGGCGCCCAAGCTGCCGCCCACCACCAGCACCCGCAGTGGACCTGTGCGCCCCGCAAATCGTTGTTCTGGGGTGGCTTGTTCTGTGAAGGATCGGCGCAGTGGGTTGCCCACCCATTGGCCCGTTTTGAACACGCCTGGGAAAGCCGTGAAGACCCGGTCGGCCAATGCCGCCAGCACCTTATTGGCCAGGCCCGCGACCGAATTTTGCTCGTGCAAAACCAAGGGCTTGCCCCACAAACTGGCCATCATGCCGCCGGGGAAGGTGATGTACCCGCCCAAGCCCAACACCACATCGGGTTGCACGCGGCGAACCACCTGCAGGCTTTGCCAAAAAGCACGCAACAAACGCAGTGGCAGCAACGCCAGGGTCTGCAAGCCTTTGCCGCGCACCCCACCAAAATCGACAGGCTCGAATGCGAAACCCCGTGCAGGCACCAACTCGGCCTCCATGCTGGCGGGCGCGCCCAGCCAATGCACTTGCCAGCCTGCTTCGCGCAGGGCCTCGGCCACGGCCAAGCCTGGAAAAATGTGTCCCCCTGTGCCGCCGGCCATGACCAATGCGGTTTTGATCTTGTCTGTCATGCTCGGCCTCCACGCATCATTTGTTTGTTTTCGGCATCGATGCGCAACACGATGGCAATGGCCACCAAGTTCATCAAGATGGCCGAACCGCCGTAACTCATGAGGGGCAAGGTCAGGCCTTTGGTGGGCAAGGCACCCAGGTTCACGCCCATGTTGATGAAGGCCTGAAAGCCAATCCAAATGCCCACGCCTTGGGCAACCAAACCGGCAAACACTTTTTCCAGCGCAATCGCTTGGCGTCCAATCACCATGATGCGGCGGCTGAGCCACAAGAACAGGCAGATCACCAAAGTCACGCCCACCAGGCCAAATTCTTCACCGATCACAGCCAGCAAAAAGTCGGTATGCGCCTCGGGCAACCAGTGCAACTTTTCTACACTGCCCCCCAGCCCGACACCCCAAATTTCACCGCGACCAATGGCAATCAATGAGTGGGTCAGTTGGTAGCCTTTGCCCAAGGCGTGCTCCGCACTGAAAGGATCGAGGTAGGCAAAGATGCGCTCTCTGCGCCACGGCGATTCGGCAATCATGACCACAAACGCCAGAATCAAGACGCCCAAAATCAGGAAGAACATCCGGGCGTTCACGCCACCCAAAAACAAAATGCCCATGGCCACGGTGGCAATGACCATGAACGCGCCCATGTCCGGCTCTGCCAGCAAAAAGACCCCGGCCAAGCCCACTGCGGCCCCCATAGGCCAAACGGCCTTGAAGAACTTTTCTTTCACATCCATTTTGCGCACCATGTAATCGGCGGCGTAAATGATGGTGGCCAATTTGGCCAATTCAGAGGGCTGGAAATTCATCACCCCAAAAGAAATCCAGCGCCGGGCCCCATTGACGCCCTTGCCAATGAACGGCACGAGCACCAAGGCCAGCAACACCAAGGCCAACAAGAACAAGGGCTTGGCCAGCTTTTCCCAGGTTTCCATCCGGATCTGAAACGCCAGCAAGGCCACAATGAAACCCACCACCATGGAGATGACATGCCGGGTTAAAAAGTGGGTGTGTGAATAGCGCGCAAATTTGGGGTTGTCCGGCATCGCAATCGAGGCCGAATACACCATGACCATGCCCCACAACAGCAATGCACCCACCACCCAAAGCAGGGCCTGATCAACACTTTGCATGCGGGCCGCATTGCCGCGTGAATGGCTGTTCAGACCGTAGTCACCCAAGTTGACCGGCAAGCTCTGCACCCCCGCTGATGCCCCACCCGACACGCGACCAGGAACCAACGCAAGCAAGCGTGCAAACCCTATGTGCAGGCGTTGGCTGATGCTCAAGCTGTCGCTCACAGGCCACCCTCCATCGACACACCTGCAGCTTGCGCCAATTCGGCCACGGCCTGACAAAAGACCTCGGCACGGTGACCGTAATGTTCAAACATGTCAAAACTTGCGCAGGCTGGCGACATCAGCACCGCGTCGCCACTTTTGGCCTCGGCGGCGGCTTGCACCACGGCGTCTTGCATGTCACGGGCATCCAACAAAGCCACGCCCGTGTTGTGCAACACCTCGCGGATGCGCGGCGCATCTCGGCCAATCAAGACCACACTGCGGGCAAAGCGCGACACGGGATCGGCCAAGGGCGAGAAATCTTGGCCTTTGCCATCACCGCCCAAAATCACCACCACACGCCGATCAGCGCCCAGCCCTTGCAAGGCGGCCACCGTGGCGCCCACATTGGTGCCTTTGCTGTCGTCAAAATACTCCACCTCATGGACGATGGCCACCGGCTCGACGCGGTGGGGTTCGCCCCGGTATTCGCGCAAGCCGTACAGCATGGGGCCCAGGGCGCAGCCCGCGCTGCTGGCCAGCGCCAGGGCGGCGAGCGCATTGACTGCGTTGTGGCGTCCGCGGATGCGCAAAGCATCGGCTGGCATCAGGCGTTGAATGTGCAGCTCTTCTTCAGCGTCTTTGCGGCGGCGACGCGTTTCATCGGCCTCCAAAGCGCGCACCAACCAGGTCATACCGTGCGTCACTTCAATGCCGAAGTCCCCTGGGCGTTGGGGCATGTCGCCACCAAACTGCACGCAAGCGCGCTCTAACGGTTTTTGCAACTTCACGCGCACAGGCGCTGGCCGCATGGCCATGACCTGCGGGTCTTCGCGGTTGAGCACCATCAGGGCCTGCGCTCCAAAAATGCGGGCTTTGGCCGAAGCGTAGTCGGCCATGCTGCCATGCCAGTCCAGGTGGTCTTGCGAGATGTTGAGCACTGTCGCGGCCGTGGGTTCAAAACCCTCGCTGCTGTCGAGTTGGAAGCTGGAAAGCTCCAACACCCACACTTGGGGCAACGCTTGCGCCATGGGGTCCAGGGTGACCGGTGGCAGGGGCTGCGCAAGCGCAAGCTCGGCTTCGGCTTCGGCTTCGGGTACCTCGTCCGGTTCTTCTGACGTGCCCGCGGCCTGCTCAAGCGCATCCACCGTCTCGGGCGCATCGCCGGTTGGCGCTTCAGTCGTGTGCGTTTCGCTTGTGGCCTGCACAGGGGCGGGGCTCTGGGCGACCAAGGCCTCGGTTGGCTCGCTGTCCATTTCAGCCGCTTCACGCTCGGCCAATTCACGTTCAGCGGCGTCCTGCGCGACTTGCGCCTGGGCTTGGGTCATGGCCTGGGCCAAGGTGTCGAGCAATGTGGGGCCAATGTTGCCCGCCACTTTCACGGTTTTACCCGCACGCGCCACCAGCTGCCCGGTGAGAGAGGTCACCGTGGTCTTGCCATTGGTGCCGGTGATGGCGAGCACTTGTGGTGCATAGCCAAAACGTTCTTTCAATTCTTGCAAGCCCGCTGCAAACAGGCTCAGCTCGCCGCCTTGCCACAGGCCCATGGCTTGGGCTGCCTCGACCACAGGGGCCACGACTTGCGGCGCAAGACCCGGACTGCGGAACACGGCGCGCACCGACGTGCCCTCCACCAGGCTGGCACCAAAAGGACCCGCCACAAAGCGCACGTCAGGCCATTCGGACTGCAAAGCGGCCAATTGAGGTGGCGTGTCACGGGTGTCGGCCACGGTCACGTTGGCCCCAGCATGCGCGCACCACCGGGCCATCGCCAGGCCCGAAGCACCCAAACCGAGAATCAGAACGTGTTGACCTTGGAGCTGCATGGCTTACCTCAGCTTCAGGGTCGACAAGCCGACCAAACACAGCAGCATGGTGATGATCCAGAAACGCACCACCACTTGCGTTTCCTTCCAGCCGCTCTTTTCAAAATGGTGGTGCAAAGGGGCCATCTTCAGGATGCGCCGACCTTCGCCATACTTTTTCTTGGTGTACTTGAAGTAAGTCACTTGCGCCATCACCGACAAAGCCTCAACCACGAAGATGCCGCCCATGATGGCCAGCACGATTTCGGCCCGAACGATGACTGCGATGGTGCCCAGCGCTGCGCCCAGTGCCAGCGCACCCACGTCGCCCATGAAGACTTGTGCAGGGTGCGTGTTGAACCACAAAAAAGCCAAGCCAGAGCCGGCCATGGCCGCGCAGAAGATCAGCAACTCACCCGAGCCCGGAATGTGCGGAAAGAACAGGTATTTGGAATACACCGCACTGCCCGTGACATAGGCGAAAACGCCCAACGCAGAACCCACCATCACCACGGGCATGATGGCCAAGCCGTCCAAACCGTCCGTGAGGTTGACAGCGTTGCTGGACCCCACAATGACCAAATAGGTCAAGACCACAAAGCCCAGCACGCCCAGCGGGTAGTTGATCTCTTTGAAAAACGGCACCTGCAAACCCGCCTTGGGTGGCAGGCTCACGTCAAAGCCCGACATCACCCACTGACCAAACAGGTCCAGCACACGCATGTTGGAGACTTCGGAAATGCTGAACACCAAATACAGCGCGGCCAACAAACCGATGACCGATTGCCAGAAGTACTTTTCGCGCGAGCGCATGCCTTCAGGGTCTTTGTTGACCACCTTGCGCCAGTCGTCGACCCAACCGATGGCCCCAAAGCCCAGGGTCACGATCAGCACGATCCAGACAAAACGGTTGGACAGGTCAAACCACAGCAAAGTGGAGATGGCGATCGACAACAAGATGAGCACACCGCCCATGGTGGGGGTGCCGCTTTTGGACAGGTGCGATTCCATGCCGTAACCCCGGATCGGCTGGCCAATCTTGAGCGAGGTCAGGCGGCGGATGACCCAGGGGCCTGCGGCCAGGCCGATCAAGAGCGCCGTCATCGCAGCCATCACCGCACGGAAGGTGATGTATTGGAAAACACGCAAAAAGCCCCACTCAGGGGACAAACTTTGCAACCATTGGGCCAGGCTAAGCAGCATGGGACTCTCCCTTTTTATTGTTTTGACTGTTCTGGTCGTCGCCCCGTGACAGCAGGGCTTGCACCACCCGCTCCATCTTCATGAAGCGAGAACCTTTGACGACCACACTCTGAAATTCACCCACCTGTGCGGTGACGGTTGTCAGCAACGTGTCCATGTCTTGAAAATGCCGGGCCATCCCAAAGGCCTGTGCACTGTGCGTGCACAAATCACCCAGGGTGAACAAGGCTTCGATACCGCGCTCTGCGGCGTAGGCCCCCACCTCGGCATGGAACTCTGGGCCTTGGTTGCCGACTTCGCCCATGTCGCCCAGCACCAGCAAACGCGGCGCGGGCAACTCGGCCAAGACGTCGATGGCGGCGCGCACCGAATCCGGGTTGGCGTTGTAGGTGTCGTCGATCAAGGTGATCTCGGCAGATTCGACATTCAGCAGCAGTGCCCGTGATCGGCCCTGGACCGGCTCAAAAGCCACCAAGCCCTGGGCCACAGCCGCCAGCGGTACACCGGCAGCCAAAGCGCAGGCCGTGGCGGCCAGCGCATTTTTGACGTTGTGACGCCCGGCAATGTGCAGGCGCACAGGCGCGGTGCCCTCGGGGGTTTTGAGTGTGAACTGCCAAGCCCCCGACTGCCAAACCACCACAGCGGCCCGCACACTGGCTTCATCATTCGAGGCCATGGCAAAGCCATGGCAGACCCGCTGGCCTGACAAAGCCTGCCAAATCGGGGTGTAGGCATCGTCGGTCGGAAACACCGCCACGCCCTCAGGGGGCAAGGCCTGCAGCACAGCGCCGTTTTCGTGCGCCACCGCTTCGACCGTGCCCATGAATTCTTGGTGCTCGCGTTGCGCGTTGTTCACCAAGGCCACAGTGGGCCGAGCCAACTGAGACAAATAGGCGATTTCACCGGGGTGGTTCATGCCCAACTCGACGACAGCGATGCGGTGGTGGGCGCGTAAATTGAACAAGGTCAGCGGCACGCCAATGTCGTTGTTCAGGTTGCCCTGAGTGGACAAGGCATCATCACCCGCATAGGCGCGCAAAATGGCCGCGGTCATTTGTGTCACGGTGGTTTTGCCATTGCTGCCGGTCACCGCGATCAAGGGCAAACTGAACTGGGCACGCCAGCCAGCGGCGAGCTCACCCAAGGCGATGCGCGCATCGGGCACCACCAGCGCAGGCAAGCCTTGCGCCAGCGCCAGGGCTTCGCCCGAGGCTTCGCACACCACGGCCACGGCGCCTTGAGCCTTGGCTTGGGCGATGAAATCGTTGCCATCGAAACGCTCACCGCGCAAGGCTACAAACAGATCGCCGGCTTGCAGGCTGCGGCTGTCGGTGTGCACCCGATCGGCCACCTCATCCAACAGATTCACGCCGCGTGCCTGGCTCAGCCAACTCAGGGCTTGCGTCAACTTCAGGTTCATGGGGGTGTTCAAGCCACTCATGCGCCGACCCTCTGGCCACGGTCTGCGCGCAGCTGCAACCCGGCTTGGACCTGCAGCACATCCGAAAAAGCATGCTGCACACCCATGATCTCTTGTGTGGTTTCGTGGCCTTTGCCCGCCACCAAAATCACATCTTGGACAGCTGCTTGAGCCACGACCTCGGCAATGGCCAGTGCGCGGTCCGATTGAATGTGGACCACCTGCGGACGCGTCAGGCCAGACACCATCGCAGCCAAAATGGCCTCGGGTGATTCGGAGCGAGGGTTGTCGCTGGTCAATACCACTTGGTCGGCAGCGGCTTCTGCGGCGGCGGCCATCAAGGGGCGCTTCTTCGCATCGCGGTCGCCGCCACAGCCCAGCACACACCACAAGCGCCCGCCCCGAGCAGCCGCTTGCGAGCGCAACGCCGCCAATGCGTGAGACACGGCATCGGGGGTGTGCGCGTAATCGACCACCACCAAAGGCAATGCACCACCTAGCGCCGAAGCCTGCACGCGCTGCATCCGGCCCGGCACTGCGGACAAGTGGGCACAGGCTTGCACCGCCTGCGCCAAATCAACACCCAAAGCACGCATGCTGCCCAAGACGGCGAGCAGGTTGTCGATGTTGTAATCCCCTATGAGGCCTGTGTGCAGGGTCTGCACATTGGCACCCTCCGTGACTTCAAACGCCAAACCATCTTGGCTGGGCACAGCGCGGGCTTGCAAGCGGGCTGACGTTTGGCGCGAACAGGTCCACACATCCAGCCCACGGCCGTTCAAATTTTGGGCCAGCAGCGCACCCTGCGGGTCATCAACATTGATGACTGCGGCTTGCAAACCTGGCCAGCCAAACAAAGCTTCTTTGGCCGCCCAATAGTGCGCCATGTCACCGTGGTAATCGAGGTGGTCCTGTGTGAAATTGGTGAACACAGCCACCTGGATGCGCGTGCCGTCGAGCCGGTGTTCAGCCAATCCGATGGATGAAGCCTCAATGGCGCAATGCGTCACACCGTCATCGACAAACCGCTTGAACTGCCGCTGCAGCAACACCGGATCGGGCGTGGTCATGCCCGTGCTCACCAGCTCAGGCACTCGGCCAACGCCCAAGGTGCCGATCAGGCCGCAAGCATGCCCCAGCAAAGGCGAAGACATGGCCTGCGCCAGCCACCAGGCCACTGAAGTCTTGCCGTTGGTGCCCGTGACCGCCAGTACGCCAAGCGCTTGGCTTGGCTGCTCGTAATAAGCATCGGCGACCCGCCCCGTTTGTGCTTTCAGCTCAGGCATCGCAGCCAAGCACGGCAGCGCATCGGACGGCAGCGCTGCAAGCCACGGCTCATGGCCTTGGGATTCCATCAAGCAAGCTGTAGCGCCTTGCGCCAAAGCCTGTGACACATAACGCCGACCGTCGGTGGCAGCCCCTGGCCATGCAATGAAACCATCGCCGGGTTGAACCAAGCGGCTGTCGGTGCGCAGCTCACCCGTCACGCAGCCGCGCAACCAGCGGGCCGCGTCTTGAGCGTTGTGCAGGGTGCGCATCAAAACGACTCCTCCACCGCTTTGGCCACAATTTGCGGCTTGACCGCCATGTCGGGCTGCACGCCCATCAGGCGCAGGGTTTGCTGCACTGTTTGACTGAACACCGGCCCTGCTACAGCCCCACCGTAGAAAACGCCGTTAGAAGGCTCGTCGACCATCACCGCCACCACAATCCGCGGCTGCTCAATAGGGGCAATGCCCACAAAAAAGCTGCGGTACTTTTTGCTGGCGTAGCCCTTGCCTTCTTGCTTGCGTGCGGTGCCCGATTTCCCACCCACCGAATACCCAATGGTTTGGGCCAGTGGCCCGGTGCCACCTGGGCCCGCTGCCATCTGCAGCATCTTGCGCATGGCCATGGCATTTTTGGCGCTGATCACGCGGGTTCCGGCCACGGGTTGGTCCGTCTTCATCAAGGTCGTCGGCACGACTTCGCCGTCACGGGCAAACACGGTGTAGGCCCGCGCGACTTGCAGCAAGCTGCCCGAGACTCCGTAACCGTAGCTCATGGTGGCTTGCTCAACCGGACGCCACGATTTGTAGGGCCGCAAACGGCCACTGACCACCCCCGGAAAAGGCAAAGTGGGCTTTTGCCCAAATCCCACTTCTGAGAACATTTCCCACATCTCACGCGCAGGCATCTGCATTGCGATCTTGACGGTGCCCACGTTGCTGGATTTTTGTATCACCTCATTGACCGTGAGCAAGCCGTGCGGGTGGGCATCGCTGATGGTGGAGCCCGTGATGTTGATCCGCCCAGGTGCGGTCTGGATTTGCGTCTCAGGCTTGACCAAACCTTTTTCCAGGGCCAGCGCCACCGTGAACGGCTTCATGGTGGAGCCCGGCTCAAAGGTGTCGGTCAGCGCGCGGTTACGCAGTTGCTCGCCGCTGAGGTTGACACGTTTGTCAGGCGAATAGCTTGGGTAATTGGCCAATGCCAAAATTTCACCCGTTTGGGTATCCAAAACCACCACACTGCCTGCCTTGGCTTTGTGCTCCGTGATCGCATCACGCAAGGTTTGGTAGGCGTAGAACTGCACTTTGCTGTCGATGCTCAGCTGCAAATCTTGACCATCCTCTGGCTGCACGGTCTCACCCACCGCTTCAACCACGCGGCCAAGTCGGTCCTTGATGACCCGACGCGAACCCGCCTGGCCTGCCAGTTGCTTTTGAAAAACCAGTTCAACGCCCTCTTGCCCTTTGTCTTCGACGTTGGTGAAGCCCACAACATGGGCGGAAGCCTCGCCTTCAGGGTAGACCCGTTTGTACTCTTTGATGTCGAACACGCCCTTGATGCCCAAGTCCAAAATTTGCTTGGCCACAGGCTCGTCCATTTGGCGGCGCAACCAAACAAAGGTTTTTTCATCGTCCAGAAGCTTTTTGTCCAGCTCCGCTGTCGTCATGCCCAGCAAGCGGGCCAGTTGGCGCAATTTGGCTGGGTCGCGGTCGATGCTTTCAGGGCTGGCCCAAATGCTGGGCGCTGGCACACTGGAAGCCAGCAACACGCCATTGCGGTCCAGCACACGGCCACGGTTCGCGGGCAAGCTCAAGGTGCGCGCAAAACGCACTTCGCCTTGGCGAATGAAGAAATCGTTGTCAATGACCTGCACATGCGCAGCCCGCCCGACCAGGGCGATAAAACCCAAAGCCATCGCCGCCACAATCAGTTTGCTGCGCCAGACAGGCGTCTTGCTGGCCAGCAATGGGCTGGACGTCAATTGAACACTGCGGCTGCGGTTCACTTCGCCGCCCCTGTTTGAATGGATGTCGAGACCGCGTCCAATGCGCCATTGCCCGAAACGTAGCGGGTAATAGCCGGCGAGGCTGCGCGCATTTGCAATTGCTGGCGAGCGATTTTTTCAACCCGCAAAGGCGCGGCTTGGGCGCGGCGCTCAACGTCGAGACGGTCTTGATCGACCGCCAAGCGCTTGCTTTCTTGACGCGCGGTCTCCAAAGCCATGAACATGCGGCGTGACTCGTAATGGCTGTGCACCAGCCACAGAGCACTGGTGACCGTGGCGATCAGCAGCAGCAAACTGAGCCGGGTCATGCGGGCACCTCGGTGCGCTCGGCCATGCGCATGATGGCACTGCGTGAGCGCGGGTTGCCGCGCACTTCTGATTCGCTGGGGCGCACACGCCCTTGCGCTTTTAAGCGCATCTTCACGGGCTCGGCAAAGGGCACGCGGCGGTCCACCACCTCCTTGGAGTGCTTGGCGATGAACTGCTTGACGATGCGGTCCTCCAGCGAATGAAAGCTGATGACCACCAAGCGACCACCCGGGGCCAGCACCCGCAAACTGCCCTCTAGCGCCTGTTCGAGCTCTTCAAGTTCGGCATTGATGAAAATCCGAAAAGCCTGAAATGTCCGCGTGGCGGGGTTTTGCCCCGGCTCGCGGGTTTTGACCGTGTCAGCCACGAGCTGGGCCAAATCGGAGGTGCTTGATATTGGGCCCCGCTCCTCTCGGCGAGCCACAAGCGCCTTTGCAATCTGAAAAGCAAACCGTTCTTCGCCATAGTCACGTATCACCTCCGTGATTTGATCCACCTCTGCGGTGGCCAGCCAGTCGGCCACACTTTGTCCGCGCGTGGTGTCCATGCGCATGTCAAGTGGGCCCTCAAAACGAAAAGAAAAACCCCTCTCGGGGCTGTCGATCTGGGGAGAGCTGATGCCCAGGTCCATCAGCACACCGTCGACACTGCCGGCGGGCAGCTCACCGAGGTGAGAAAAAGCATCGTGCCGAATAACGAACCGCTCGTCTTCAATCCGCTGGGCTTCGGCAATGGCTTCCAAGTCACGGTCAAAGGCTTGCAAACGTCCTTGCGCAGACAAACGAGACAAGATCAGGCGTGAATGACCGCCACGGCCAAATGTGGCGTCCACATAAGTACCATCGGCCCCGGCTGCGGCTTGGAACAATTCGTCCACCGCTTCGTTCAAAAGCACGGTGGTGTGGGTCAGTGCGGTGTCGGTCATGGCGTTCAGAAGGAAAAGTCTTTGAACACGTCAGGCATCTCACCTTGCATGGCCTGCGCTTCTTGCGCGTCGTAAGTGGTTTTGTCCCACAGCTCAAAGTGATTGCCCATGCCCAGCAGCATGGTGTCTTTGGCAATGCCGGCCGCCTGGCGCAATTCGGGCGAGATCAGCACGCGCCCGGTGCCGTCCATCTCCACATCCATGGCATTGCCCAAAAAGATGCGCTTCCACCACTGGGCCGACATGGGCAACTCGGCAATGCGCTCACGGAACTTTTCCCATTCGGGGCGGGGAAACACCATGAGGCAGCCATGCGGGTGCTTGGTGATCGTCAGCTGGCCCTGTGCCGTGGCGCTCAAGACGTCACGGTGCCGGGTCGGCACAGACAGCCGCCCCTTGGCATCCAGACTCAGCGATGAAGCCCCTTGAAACACGGCGAAGACCCTTTGGTGTGAAAAAAGCACATCAGTGGCACCAACTCCCACTTAATTGCACTTTTTTGCACTGTATCAGGAAATGAACACCAACCAAAGGGTGTAGATCGTTTTTTTTCAATGAAATCAAGGGCTTAGCACCCATACTGAACCTCAGTTGAATTTAAATTTCTTTCAAAATTAAACACTTACACGAGGCATTGAAAGTAAGACCTCAAGGAGTAAAAAAATCAAAAACAACAAAGTCGTTGGATGCAAAACACCCACTAAATTTAACAATTGCCGCCAAGACGTAAAAAAACCGCCTTGGCAGGCGGTTTTTGTCGTGATCAAGCACCAAGCAACGCTCAGTCACCAAACATTTTTTGCTTGAGTTCCCGGCGCTGCTGGGCTTCCAGTGACAAAGTGGCCGTGGGGCGTGCCAACAACCGGCCCACACCAATGGCTTCGCCTGTCTCATCGCAAAAACCGTAATCGCCCGCATCAATGCGCTGGATCGATTGCTCGATTTTCTTGAGCAGCTTGCGCTCACGGTCGCGGGTGCGCAGCTCCAAAGCGTGCTCTTCTTCAATGGTGGCACGGTCAGCCGGGTCGGGCACGACCACGGTGTCCTCGCGCAGGTGTTCTGTCGTCAGGCCTGCGCTGGCCAAAATGTCCTGCTTCAAGTGCGACAGCTTCAGGCGGAAATAGGCCATCTGCATGTCGTTCATGTATTCGTCGTCGGACATGGCCAGGATCTCGGCATCCGACAACTCGTCGACCTTTTTGCTCTTCCAGTTGTTGGCCAGCTTGGGGTCTTTTTTGATGGGCGCAAAGGGCACGGACACAGCCGCTGGTTGTGTGCTGGGCAAAAAGCTCGATTTGGCCGCCGTGGAGGCCACTGCCGGGGGCAAAGAGGGCACGGTGATCTGTGCCAGACGGGCTGAGGGTCGCGTCGCGCGGACCAGCTGCTCGGGCGCAGGGGCCGTGCTGGCGGGGGTTGGTTCTGCAGGAGATTTAACTGATTCCACGGGGGTCACGCTCATAAGTTTCGCTTTGGATGCCTGGGCTGTCTTGGGGACAGGTGCTGCCTTGACAGGCTGAGGGGCAGCAGGACGGGAAGGGACGGCAGCGCTGGCTTTTTTGGCTGCCGTGGCTTTGGGGTCGGGGACCGCTTTTGCGGCAGGTTTGACTGCAGCTTTGGCAACAGGTTTGGGAGAGGCTTTGGCCACGGGTGGCTTCGCGGGTGCTGAAGATTTGACTGCGGCCTTGGCTGTGGGCAACTTGGCTGAAGCTGCAGGTTTGGCTGCAGGTTTGGCCACAGCCGGCTTCGCTGGCGATGCTTTGACTTTAGGCTGGGGGGCAGCTGCGGCTTTGACAGCAGTTGCTTTCTTGGCCACAGCGGCCTGTGTTTTTGGTTTTGTCTTGTTAGCGGTCTTCACGTCTTGTCTCCTAGCCGTGTCAAAGGGCAGACTTCAGACCGTCTGTCCCTGCGCAGCCGACCCAAAACCTGTTCATGTGCTTTTCAAACCCTTGTTATAGACCTTGTGGGGTTCGCCAGCGCCGCCCAAAAGGCGGTGCCGTCGGCGGGCGATTGTAGCGACTAGAACGGTCAAAATTCGCCGCAAGGTGGATTAAAGACCAGATCGTTGCAAAACAATGCCCGACTGCCCACAGACGGCCACCGTGCTCACACCAGGCACTGCTCCAGGCCTTGGAGCAAGATGTCTTTGGGCAAATCGATGCCAATGAATACCATCTTGCTCATTTTGGTCTCGCCATCGGCCCACATGGGGCCCAAATCGCTGCCCATGAGCTGGTGCACGCCCTGGAAAATCACCTTGCGCTCGGTGCCGCGCATGTTCAGCACGCCTTTGTAGCGCAGCATGCGCGGGCCATAAATGTTGACAATCGCACCCAGGAAATCTTCCAGCTTGGCCGGGTCAAAGGCTTTGTCAGAACGGAAAACGAAGCTCTTGACGTCATCGTCGTGGTGATGGTGGTGCCCCTGACCGTGGGCGGCATCGTGCTGGTGTGACGGATGGTCGCAGTGCTCGCCGTGTTCATGGTCGTGATCATGCTGGTGGGACGGGTGATCGCAATGCTCACCGTGCTCATGGTCGTGGTCATGCGCATCGTCTTTCAGAAAGTCCGGGTCAATGTCCAGCTTGGCGTTCAAGTTGAAACCTTTGAGGTCAAACACCTCAGACAGGGCCACCTCGCCGAAATGCACCACTTTTTGTGGGGCACGGGGATTCATGTGTTTCAGACGGTGCTGCAGGGCATCCAGTTCTTCAGGCGAGACCAGGTCGGCCTTGCTGATGAAGATCTGGTCTGCAAAGCCCACCTGACGACGCGCTTCTTGGCGGTCGTTGAGTTGCTGGGCAGCGTGCTTGGCGTCCACCAGCGTCAAGATGGAATCGAGCAAAAAGGTCTCGGCGATCTCGTCGTCCATGAAAAAAGTCTGCGCCACGGGGCCGGGGTCGGCCAGACCCGTGGTCTCGATCACGATGCGGTCAAAGTTCAGCAAGCCCTTGCGGCGCTTGGCGGCCAGCAGTTGCAAAGTCACGCGCAGGTCTTCGCGGATGGTGCAGCAAATGCAGCCGTTGCTCATCTGGATGATCTGCTCATCGGTGTCCGAGACCAGGATGTCGTTGTCGATGTTTTCTTCGCCAAACTCATTCTCGATCACGGCAATCTTTTGGCCGTGGGCCTCGGTCAGCACGCGCTTGAGCAGGGTGGTTTTGCCCGAGCCCAAGAAGCCGGTCAGGATGGTGGTGGGGATCAGGGACATGGCGCGGTTCCACTAAAAGACAAGAGTTGGGGAGTGTAGCGACGAATTCAAGCCCAGCACCTGAACGACGCGGCATGGCCTCACGCACAGGCTTTGCCGCAGGCCGTGGGCTTCACTTGCGCTTGGCCCGGGGGTGCGCGGCGTCGTAGGTTTTGGCCAGGTGCTGAAAGTCCAGCCGCGTGTAGACCTGGGTGGTGCTGATGTTGGCATGGCCCAGCAGCTCTTGCACCGCCCTCAAGTCGCCGCTGGACTGCAGCACATGGCTGGCAAAGGAGTGGCGCAGCATGTGCGGGTGCACAGGAGTGGCCAGACCTGCCAGCAGGCTGCGGCGCTTGAGGCGCTGCGCCACGCCGCGGGGCGTCAGGCGCGTACCGTGCTGCCCAGGAAACAGCGCCAGCGCCAAACTTGAGGCACCCGATGTCGGTTGCGTCAGCATGCCCGGCAATTGCGGGCGCATGGCCAGCCAGTGCGTCAGCGCCTCGATGGCCGCACGCCCCAAAGGCACGCTGCGGCGCTTGTTGCCTTTGCCCTGCACCTGCACTTCGGCATTGGGCAGGTCAATCCAGCCGCGCCCAGCCCGCGCTGCCTCGGTGCTGGCCACCACATCCAATCCGGTCAGCTCGGCAATGCGCAGGCCGCAGCCATACAGCAGCTCCACCATGGCCGCGTCGCGCGCTTCCAGCCAGGGGTCGTCGTTGTCCTCTTCGTGCTCGGCCAGTTGCACCGCTTCGTCCACCCCCAGCGCCTTGGGCAAGGGCTTGGCCACGCGCGGGGCGCGCACATCGGCCACCGGGTTCTGCGCGATCAAGCCTTCACGGCCCAGCCAGGTGTAAAAGCCGCGCCAACCCGACAAAATCAAGGCAATGCCCCGGCCACTGCGCCCGGCGCTGTGCATCTGCGCCACCCAGCGGCGGATGTGGCCGTTTTGCACCTGCAACAAAGGCAGCTGAATCGCCGCAGCCATGTCGGCCAGGCGCATCAAATCCAGCTGATACAGCGTGCAGGTGCGCTCGGCCAAGCGCTTTTCAAAGCGCACATGGTCCAGATAGCGGGTGACCAGCGGGTCGATGGCCGCTGAGTCCGACATGGCTCAGGCCTGCTGATTTTTCAACACCGACAAAGCCGCACCCGCCAGCTCGGCCAGGCGCTCCAGCAGATCGGTGCCCATCTGGTTGTTGAAGCGCTGGGCATCGGGCGAGGCCAACACCAACAAACCAAACGCAGGCTGACCCGGCGCTGCGCGCAGCGCCAGCAAAGCCAGCGACGCCGCCTTGGTGGGCTCGTCCAACCATTGCACCGCCTCGTAACCCGCGTTGGGGCCTAAATAAGGCGCGTCCAGCGTGGCGGCAAACTCTTGCACCGTCTCGGTCACGCCTTGGGCAAAGGCAGACTGGGCGTGCTCGGCTTGCAGCGACCACAGGCGCAAGGCAACCTGAGGCACTTGGAATAAATCGCGGATGTTGTCGACCGCCGACTCGGCCAAATGGTCAGGCGGCGTGGCCAACAACTCGCACGACCAGCGGTGCAACTTGTCGGTGAGGATCATGTTTTCGTTGCCGTGCCGCATCATGTCCATGATGCGGTGCTCCAGTGCCTTGATTTTGTCGCGCAACATTTGCGCCTGCCGCTCTTGCAGGCCCACAGCGCGGTGGCTTTGCGGGTGCGTCAGTTGCACCGTGGCCAAAAGCGAGGCGTGGCGCTCAAAAAAGTCCGGCGTGTTCACCAAGTAGTCGGCGATGTCGTCTTCGGTGATCGGGCTCATGGGCTCGGAAGGGGTCATGTCGGATCTCCAATCGTTCAGAAAAGGGCGTCGGGCACGTCGATGCTGCCCTCAAAAACAGAAGTGGCCGGGCCGGTCATGCGCACCGGGCTGTCGGCTTTGCCAGCCCACTCGATCGTGAGCACGCCGCCATGAGTCTGCACATCGACACGGCTGTCCAACCAGCCTTGGCGAATGCCTGCGACCACCGCCGCACACGCGCCTGTGCCGCAGGCCAAGGTCTCGCCTGCGCCGCGCTCGAACACCCGCAGCCGTATTTGGCTGCGCGAGACGATTTGCATGAAGCCCGCGTTCACCCGGTTGGGAAAAGCCGGGTGCCGCTCGATCAAGGGGCCTTGGGCCAGCACTGGAAAGGTGTCCACATCGTCCACGCGCTGCACCGCATGCGGGTTGCCCATCGAGACCACGGCCACCCGCGCAACGCCCAGCTCGCCCAGCGCCAAGTCAAACACCGGCCAGCCATTGACCTGATCGCTGATCAGCCCCATGGGGTCAAAAGGCACGCTGGCCCAGTCAAACACGGGCGCCCCCATGTCCACCGTGACGCGCCCGTCAGGGTCCATGCGCAGCTCAATCTCGCCTTTTTGGACTTTCACGCGCACGGTGCTTTGGTTGGTCAGGCCTTTGTCGCGCACATAGCGCACAAAGCAGCGGGCACCGTTGCCGCAATGCTCCACCTCGCCGCCATCCGCGTTGTGGATCACGTATTCAAAGTCCAGGCCCGGCGCGGGCGAAGGCCGTACCGTGAGGATCTGGTCAGCCCCCACGCCAAAGTGGCGGTCCGCCAAGAATCGGTATTGGGCACGGGTCAAACCCAAGCGGCCCTGGGTTTCATCGAGCACGACAAAATCGTTGCCGGCCCCTTGCATTTTGGTAAAGCGGATGTGCATGGCCGCGATTATCGCCCTTGGTCAGCACGCCAAGGGCAGGCCTCGTGTGCGAGCCCCCTGATAATGGGGCATGGCACGCACATCCCAACTCCTGTACCCCCAACGTGAACCCGCGCCCCTGCGCCCAGCCGCCACTGTGCTGCTTTTGCGCGACGGCCCGCAAGGCCTGGAGGTCTTGATGACCCGCCGCGCCACGACGGCCAGTTTTGCGCCAGGCGCCTATGTGTTTCCGGGCGGCGGCATCGATGCCGCCGACACGCTGGCCCACGCCCAAGCCACCCGCCGCCCCCTGCAAAGCGACTTGCACCTGACGCAGGCCATTGCCGCGATCCGCGAGAGTTTTGAGGAACTGGGCATTTTGCTGGCCCGCCATGCCAACGGCCGCTGGGCCGACAACACCGACATCGCGCAACTTGACCGCCAAGCCCCGTTTGCCGCGCAATGCCAAACCCTGGGTTTGACCCTCGCCGCCGAACAGGTCTATGTGCTGGCCCACTGGATCACCGACCGCGACCTGCCACGCCGCTTTGACGTGCCCTTTTTGGTGGCCCGCATGCCCGAAGGCCAAACCCCGGTGGCCGACGAGTCCGAGCAGTTTGAACCCGTCTGGGTGCGTCCTCAAGACGCGCTAGCACGTCACGAAGCGGGCCAGTTTTTCATCATCTTCCCGACCATCCGTACGCTGGACCGTCTCAAGGTCTTTGCCAAGGTCGAAGATGTACTGCAGGCCTGCGCCGTCAACGACGAGCCGCTTTGGACCAGCTGCCCCCGTGCCGGTTGGCTGGCGGGCAACGAAGCGCGCTACATGGAGCACGAAGCCCCGTTTGGCGAGCTGGCCTTGGTCACCCCCGACGGGCAAATCCACCACCACCTGGACTGGAAAACCGACCAGCCGGTGCCCCTGCTCCAAAACGTGCAGCGCCTGACCGCCCCCAACCCCGGCGTCATGACCGGCCCTGGCACCAACAGCTATTTGGTGGGTGACCCCGACACCGGCTACATCGCCATCGATCCCGGCCCGGCCGACGACGAGCACCTGCAACGCCTGTGGCGTGCGGCGGGCGGGCAAATCAAAGCGATTGTGTGTACCCACTCACACCCAGACCATTCACCCGGCGCAGCGCCCTTGCAGGCGCTGTGCACCCACAAGCCGCCCATTCTCGGCCTGGCCTCCAAACCAACATCCCGCGCCAACAGCCGCTTCACACCCGAGCGCGAGCTGGCCGATGGCGAAAAACTGGTGCTGCAAGGCATTGGCGTGGACGGCGAGATCACCCACACCCTGCGTGTGGTGCACACCCCCGGCCATGCGGCCAACCACCTGTGCCTGGTGCTCGAAGAAGACGGCCTGCTGTTTTCGGGCGACCATGTGCTCAACGGCAGCACCACCGTGATCGACCCGCCCGACGGCCACATGGGCGACTATTTGGACTCGTTGGACAAACTGGCTGCAGCCTGCGAGGCCGGTGGCATCGAATTCATCTTGCCAGCGCACGGCCATGTATTGGGCTTTGCCCACCAGGCCATCACGAACCTGAAAGCGCACCGCATGAAGCGCGAGGCCAAAATCGCCGCCGCCATGCAAGCCCTGCCCCAAGGCAGCCTGCAAGAGTGGGTCGAAAAAGCCTACGACGACGTGCCGCCGCGCCTGTGGCCGGTGGCCGCCCGGTCCCTGCAAGCGCATGTGGACCACATCCGCGAACAAGCCCTGTCTTGATTCGCTTTGAGTATTTTTGAAAGCACCGATGATTTCCTCTGAAGAAGGCATTCGCCTGGCCAAACGCGTAGCCGCTGAGCAAACCTGCTCGCGCCGCGAAGCCGAAGCCCTGATCGTGGCCGGTGGCGTGCAGGTGGCGGGCAAAGTGGTCACCGACCCGGCCCGCCGGGTGCACGAGGCACAGGACGTCACCGTGAACCGCTTGGTCTCCATGGCCGCGCTGGCCCCGCTGACCTTGGTGCTGTTCAAACCCGCCCACCGCGTGGCCAACTTGGCCTGGCTGCAAGACACCGTGGGCCTGAAAGCGGCTCAACCCGGACTGTGGGGGCCTGAGCGCCTGGCCAAAATGCTCATGCCCTTGCCGCTGGCCAAACCCGCCAGCGGTTTGTGCATTTTTTCAGACGATGTGGGCGTGCTGCGCCATCTGGAAGACCGCCGCAGCCCCATGGAACAAGAATGGATGGCCACCATAGGCGGCGAAGTGCCCGAAAGCCTGGTCAAGGCCTTGAACGGCCCCGGTATCCGGGCCAGCATCAACCGCCAGACCGACACCATGACCGTGCTGCGCATCGCCGGCAAAGACATCGATGGGCTGGAACTGGGCCGCTGGCTGGACGAACAATGCCCCCTGCAGGACCTGCGCCGCCAACGCGTGGGCCGCCTCAGTTTGGCGCCTTTAGAGGCGGGCCAATGGCGGTCGCTGGAAGGCTACGAGCGTTTTTAATCCACTCAATGTCCAAAAAAAGCTGCATTTACCCTTGAATAATTCCGGTTTATCCCCAATTAAAAAATCAGTCTGAGAAAATGAACGCTCAGTCACCCCTGCACACAATGCAGTCTTGACCCCACAGGATGGCCTGCCCAGGCAGGACACCAAAACGCAGAAAGGAGCCCACCATGCGTTTGAGCACCAAAAGCCGATTTGCCGTCACCGCCATGATCGATGTGGCGTTGCGCGAAGACCGCGGCCCCGTTTCGCTGGCCGCCATCAGCGTGCGCCACCAAATTTCTTTGTCCTATCTGGAGCAGTTGTTCAGCAAACTTCGCCAGCATGGCTTGGTCGAAAGCACGCGTGGCCCAGGCGGCGGCTATTCGCTGTCGCGCAATGCCGAAAAGATCACCATGGCCGACATTGTGGGCGCTGTGGACGCCCCTTCCGAAGAAGAAGTGTCGGCAGAAGGCGGCTGGATGAACAGCGAACTGTGGGCCAGCCTGAACGACAAAATGCTGACGCACTTGCAGTCCATCACCTTGCGTCAACTGGTGGCCGAGCAGCGCACCAAAGGCGTGACCGTCGAGCCAGCACCGCCGCCAGCCGTCAAACGCGGCGTGTTTGCCAAGCCCAAAAGCACCTTGAAGATCACCGCCCCCAATTCGGTGTTTGCCTTGGCTGGCAGCTTGATGCCTTCACGCGGCTGATCTGTTTTAGAGACCCACAAAAAAACCCGCTACGGCGGGTTTTTTTGTGGGCTATGCCCTGAGAAAAAAGTGTGAAGCCCGCCGATAAGCCGGATTCTGTGCACAGCGGTTGCCCGCTGCGTGACCGCCATTACTCTGGGCCGGGGGTCGCCCACCCGGCTCGATGCTACCTACCCGCCAACTCACCCCGCGGAACCACAGGGAGAAGGCATACGGCGAACCGCATGCCTTCAGGAAGGCCTACTTGGTATTGCTGCGCGTAGAGATTGCCCGTTTCACCCGAACTCAATCGGCTCGTCTCTGTTGCTCTGATCCTCACCTCACGGTGGAGAGGTGTTACCTCCTACGCTGTCCTGTGCAGTCCGGACGTTCCTCCAGTGCCTCCTTTCGGAGATTGCACCAGCGACGGTCTGGCGTGCTTCACGGGCTCGATTATGACCTGCCGTCATAAGCTCAGACAATAAACGGTCTGAGGATTCGCGCACAATCATTTCATTCACCTGATTCAAACGGAGACACACCATGAAAGCCCCAAACATTCTCGCCACCATCGGCCACACGCCGCATGTGCGCATCAACCGCTTGTTTGGCCCCACCGCCCAGGTGTGGATCAAATCCGAGCGCAGCAACCCCGGCGGCTCGATCAAGGACCGCATCGCACTGGCCATGGTCGAAGCGGCGGAACAATCGGGGGCGTTGCAGCCGGGCGGCACCATCGTCGAGCCCACCTCGGGCAACACCGGCATTGGCCTGGCCATGGTGGCCGCCGTCAAAGGCTACAAATTGGTGCTGGTCATGCCCGACAGCATGAGCATTGAGCGCCGCCGCCTGATGCTGGCCTACGGTGCCAGCTTCGACCTGACACCCCGCGCCGAAGGCATGAAAGGTGCCATCGCCCGCGCCCAAGCCCTGGTGGCCAGCACCCCCGGTGCCTGGATGCCCCAGCAGTTTGAAAACCCCGCCAACATCGACGTGCATGTGCGCACCACGGCGCAAGAAATTCTGGCTGATTTTCCCGACGGCATCGATGCGCTCATCACAGGTGTGGGCACAGGCGGTCACCTGACGGGCGCTGCCCGCGTGCTCAAGGCCAAGTTTCCGAATCTCAAGGTGTTTGCGGTGGAGCCCATTGCCTCGCCCGTGATCTCGGGAGGCGCACCTGCTCCCCACCCCATTCAAGGCATTGGTGCGGGCTTCATCCCCAAGAACCTGGACACCACGTTGCTCGACGGCGTGATCCAAGTCGATGCCGAAGACGCGCGTGAATACGCCCGCCGATCGGCGCGTGAAGAAGGCATGCTGGTCGGTATCTCGTCCGGGGCCACCTTGGCCGCCATCGCCCAAAAACTGCCCGATCTGCCCGCTGGAGCCACCGTGCTGGGCTTCAACTACGACACGGGCGAGCGCTATTTGTCGGTCGACGGGTTCTTGCCCGGCTGAGCCATCTTTGCACCTCACTGCTGGGTCTTCAGGGGCTGTCACGACCGTTGTTTCGACATGCCCTCACAGGTCGGGCCTTGATGGTCTGACATTTCCTCACTTCGCGAAGCTGCATTTTCAAAAGGCAAACGTCCACGAAGACCACCGATAATCTCGACTTGCTTGATAACCACAAGCCACAGAGGTTGCCATGATCCGGATTTCAGAACTCAAACTCCCCTTGTCGGCCCTGCCGATTGAATCGCGCCGCGCGGCCGATGCGCCGTCCGAGACCGACGAAGACCGTCTGCCCACGCCGCACCCCGAGACGGCCCTGCGCCAATTGGCGGCCCAAGCGCTGGGTTTAACGCCAGCAGACATCGCCACGCTTCAGGTCTTCAAACGCAGCTTCGATGCCCGCAAGGCCGAGCTGCTGGCGGTTTACATCGTGGACCTGGCCCTGACCGCTGCGCAGGACGAAACCGCCTTGCTGCAACAGTTTGCCAGCCACCCCCACATCCAAGCCACCCCCAACATGCACTGGCAGGCGCCCTGCCAAGCGCCTGCAGACTTGGCGCAGGGCAGCGAGCGCCCGGTGGTGGTCGGCTTTGGGCCTTGCGGCATGTTTGCGGCATTGGCCCTGGCGCAAATGGGCTTCAAACCCATCGTGCTCGAGCGTGGCAAGCCGGTGCGTGAACGCACCAAAGACACCTGGGGCCTGTGGCGCAAGCAAGTGCTCAACCCCGAAAGCAATGTGCAGTTTGGCGAAGGCGGCGCAGGCACCTTCAGCGACGGCAAGCTCTACAGCCAGATCAAGGACCCGCGCCACCTGGGCCGCAAGGTGATGGATGAATTCGTCAAGGCCGGCGCGCCTGCCGACATCTTGTATGCCGCGCACCCGCACATCGGCACGTTCAAATTGGTCAAGGTGGTCGAAAACATCCGCGAACAAATCATCGCCTTGGGCGGCGACATCCGCTTTGAGCAACGCGTGACCGATGTGCTGATCGCGCCCGCTGCAGGCGGCCAACAGCTCACCGGGCTGCAGGTGACCGACCTGCGCACAGGGCAAAGCCACACCTTGCACACGCGCCACGCCGTGATGGCGCTGGGCCACAGCGCCCGCGACACCTTTGTCATGCTGCACCGCCGGGGTGTGGCCATGCAGGCCAAAGCGTTTTCGATTGGCGTGCGCATCGAACACCCACAAAGCGTCATCGACCAAGCCCGTTGGGGCCGCCACGCGGGCCACCCGCTGCTGGGTGCGGCCGATTACAAGCTGGTACACCACGCGCAAAACGGCCGTGCCGTCTACAGTTTTTGCATGTGCCCCGGCGGCACTGTGGTGGCCGCCACCAGCGAACCGGGCCGGGTGGTCACCAACGGCATGAGCCAATATTCGCGCAATGAACGCAACGCCAACGCCGGCATGGTGGTGGCCATCGACCCGCCCGACTACCCCCTGGACACCACCGCATGGCAAGCCGCGTTTGGCGACGAGGACGGTGCACAACTGGCCCAAGAGGCCCAGCAACTGGCAGCACAGCACCCCCCTGCACCTCACCCGCTGGCGGGCATCGTGCTGCAGCGCCAGCTGGAAAGCCGGGCCTTTGAAGTGGGTGGCTGCAACTACGAAGCCCCTGGTCAATTGGTGGGCGACTTTCTGGCCCAGCGCCCCTCGACCACTTGGGGCAGCGTGCAGCCGTCTTACAAACCCGGCGTCAAATTGGTTGACTTGGCCGACGTCTTGCCCGACTACGCGGTGGTCGCCATGCGCGAGGCTTTGCCCATTTTCGGGCGAAAGATCAAAGGCTATGACATGCACGATGCGGTGATGACAGGCGTGGAAACACGCACCTCCTCACCCCTGCGCATGCCGCGTGGCGAGGACCACCAAAGCACCAACACCCAAGGCCTGTACCCAGCGGGCGAAGGGGCCAGTTATGCGGGCGGCATTTTGTCGGCTGGAGTAGACGGCATCAAAGTGGCCGAATCATTGGCCAGCCGGTGGTGCGCACAAACCAACACAGCCAAGGGTTCTGACAACACGCGTTGATGAAGGCCATGGCAGGCCACTACTCAGGTGCCTGCAACGATCCACTGTTCTTTATACCGAGACCATCAGGTGGCGGATGGCGTAGCGGGTCAGGTCTGCCACTTTGTGCAGCCCCACCTTGCGCATGATGTTGCGCCGGTGAACCTCGACGGTGCTGGGGGCAATGCTCAAATTTCGGGCGATTTCCTTGGAAGAGAAACCATCGGCGATCAAACGCAAAACCTGCTCTTCGCGGCCGCCGAGTGCCCCGCGAACGGGGGCATCGCCTGAACGGAATTTGCGCACAGAGGCCATCATTTCTGCGGCCGCTGTTTGGCACAAATACTCCCGTCCGCCTGCGACTGCGCGAATGGCCGACAGCAACTCGTCCATGCCGCTGGTGCTCGACACGTAGCCTTTGGCACCCGCATCCAGAATCTCGATGATCGAATGGCGGTCTGAATCGCCTGAGAACGCCACCATGTATTGGCTTGGCTGATGTGCTGCCATCTTTTGCATCAAAGACAAATCTTGATGCCCATTGGCGTGCAAGCCGATCAGCACCACATCGGGGTCCAGCGCTTCGCACAGCGCCTGTGTCGCCTCATCGGTCTCGGCAGTGCCCACCAACTGCGTGTCGTGGTGGGTTTGGAAAACAGCCGCAATCCCATCTGCAAGCACCCTGTTTTTGGATGACAACAAAACGCGAATAGACATGGCGAGGCTCCTTTGCTCAATCAAGGGCCCTGCAGCGGTGTTGCTGACCAAGTGCCAATGCGCCATTTCGCGCTGCCACACCAGCCACGGGGTCTGGTGACCAGTCTCCTAAAAAAACCGCGCGCTGACTGTTCGGTACAGCACACAGGCGGCAGAGCCCGGGCGGCTCACATCAAGCCGTTGTCTTGCATGCAGCGCTGCAAAGACATGCGCCCAGGGCAATTGAGTTTTTGGTAAATGTGGTGCAAGTGCAGTTTGGCGGTGCCTTCACTGATGAAGAGCTTGCTGGCGATTTTTTTGTTGGGCAAGCCTTCGGTGACCATGTGGGCCACCGACATTTCTCGGGGTGTCAACAAACTCGAAGCGCGGCTGTTTTTCCTCTGTTGCTCCAACAACAAAGACAGGGTTTTCAGGGTCAAGTCCCGGTCCAACCAAGGATCACCCCCATGCACCGACTGGATGCAGCGCGCCAGCACCTGCTGGGGTTTGTCCTTGGACACCAAACCCGGCACACCCAGATCCATGGCCCGCATGACCTCACCAATGGAAGCCCCAGTGAACACCACGGCGCGCGTGGGCAAGCGGTGCAACTGCATCTCCTCGATCAAAGACAAACCGTTGCGGTGGGTCAGCGACAAGTCCATCACCAAAATATCGGGTTGGTATTTTTTCACGGCCTCCAGCGCATCGTTGCCATTGCTCACACACGCCCTGACAGAAAAGTCGGGCGACCCATGAAAGTCGTGCGACAAGCCGTCCAACATCACGGGATGGGGGTCCGCCAGAACCAGGTCAATGCTCATGTATTTTTTTCTTTCTGCTGCCATGCGCCTGCACGGTCAAGCCACAGCCTAGGGCTTGCACCGCCCTGCCACTGTGCGCCAGCGCACCTGCCGCAGCACGCAGCCAACACAGCCATCGCCAAGGTGCTTTTTGCGGCCAGGCTGGCGTGTTCCAATTCGCACACCGTTTGCATCGACAATCAGGCCATGCAAGACGCCGACAACACCCAGCCTCCCAGCCCCGATACACCCGCACCTGAAGTGCGCCCCGCCCAAGCGCGCAACCCCCTGCACGGTCTGACGCTTGAAGCCATCGTGACCCAACTGGCCGACTTTTATGGCTGGGACGACCTGGGTCAGCGCATCGCCATTCGCTGCTTCACGCACGAACCCAGCGTCGGCTCGAGCCTGAAGTTTTTGCGCAAAACGCCTTGGGCCCGTGAAAAAGTGGAAAGCCTTTACCTGTTCATGCTGCGCGACCAAAAGCGCCAAGGCTTTTGAGCCACTGAGCCCGCATCTGAACCCGCCTCCGTACCCGCTTCATAACCCACTTCAAAATCCGCAGTTTGGCCTGCCGCCTGCTGCTGCAAGGGCCATTGAAACCTTGCCCAGTCTTGTGCCAGCCAGTTACACACCCTTACGGAAATCAAGTGCCCCTGCGGTATCCGCCCGCAAAAACCCAGTTTAAACACCGACAATGCTGGGCGCTTCAATGCCTGTCGCATTGAACAAGCTCCCCCGACCCGCTGCATGAAACGCCTTCAGATCAATCTTCTTCGCCTGTTCAACCTGCGTCGCGACCAGGACACCCCAGAGGAAATCGACACCACCATCCGCGACGGCATCAGTGTCACCGGGGCCAATCTCTGGGGACTCATCGGGGCCATCTTCATCGCCTCGATTGGCCTGAACGTCAACAGCACCGCCGTCATCATCGGTGCGATGCTGATCTCACCCTTGATGGGTCCGATCGTGGGCATTGGTTACGGCATCGGCATCAAGGATCTGGCCTTGATCCGCATGTCAGCACGCAATTTGGGGATTTTTGTCCTCATCAGCTTGCTCACGGCCACCACCTACTTTTTCATCACGCCCCTGAACATTGCGCAGTCTGAACTGCTGGCCCGCACCAGCCCCAATTTGTGGGATGTTTTGATTGCATTCATTGGTGGCAGCTTGGGCATGATCGGCGCAACGCGGCGACAAGGCTCCAACATTGTCCCCGGCGTGGCCATCGCCACGGCCCTCATGCCACCCTTGTGCACCGCTGGTTTTGGCCTGGCCACGGGCAATTGGCACTATTTTGGCGGCGCGTTTTACCTGTTCACCATCAACAGCGTCTTCATCGCTTTTGCCAGCTTGCTCGTGGTGAAAATGCTGCGACTGCCGGCTCGTGGTGATGGCGCCAAAGCCCGCTGGCAAGCCCGCGCCATCATCACCGCCACCGTTTTGGCCACGGCGGTGCCCAGTGGTTTCTTGGCGGTCAGGCTGGTGTCGCAAAAATTATTTGAACAAACCGCTCAGACCGTTCTGGCCAGCATCGACAAGGATCCGCGCTACGTGCTGCTGGGCCGTGAAATCGGCACCACCGAGCACCGCGTCGTACTCACCATGGGCGGAGAAAACGGGGTGGCCAATGTCCAAGAAGAAGTCAAGCGCCAATTCCAAGCTCAAGGCTACGAAGACACCGTGGTGGTGGTTCGCAACATCGGCTCAGAAAAAGTCGATGTTGGGCAAATCACAGAAGCCTTGAAAAAAGAATTGCTGCAAAACACCTTGCAACAATTGCAAGACACGACTGCACTCAACCGGAAACTTGAATCAGAGGCGCAAGCCTTGCGCGCAAGCGATGCCCAACGCAACCAGTTGATCCAGGAAATTCTGGCGCTTTACCCCAGCGTGGCCTGCGTCTCTGTTGGGCAAGGCAGCCACTGGCAACGCAACCAAGCCACACTCCAAGCCACCCAAATTGTCAGCCTCACCGTGATCCGGGCACTGCGCCAAGAGGAGCGCGCACGGCTGAGCGCCTGGCTCAGCACCCGCTACCCGACACAGCGCATTCGGCTTCAGGTGACGCCACTGCCGCTGGGCAAAAAACAGCGCCAGCCAAGCGATGCCGCCATGAACGCCGCTTGCAGCGTCTGAAGCAGCCCGATCCAGCCTGCCCGCTCAGTCCAAAGTCAGCATCGTAGCCCGACATTTTTTGGCCCCGCAGCGGCAGGCATAGCGGGCCTTAAGAGCCTCGCTCATGGGCTCGTCGCTCACCAAGCCGTAATCGAACGTCAGCTCCTCGCCCTTGAACACGGGCCTGCGTGTCAAGATGAAGATGCGGCCCCGGTCCTCGTCGGGCACGCAATTGGGGCGACACGAATGGTTGATCCACTTGGAGTCGTTGCCACCATGCAGCGCATCGATCACCCGCCCATCGTCCAAGTGAAAGTAAAAGGTGTGGTCGGGGTTGGCCGCATCGTGCGGGTGGCGGGCAATCGCCTCGGCCATGCTGATGATCTGGCCCACATACTCAATGAGCCGCTCGCCTGCGGACAGGTGCCGCGTGGCGAACACACCTTGGCCATGCACGCCGGACCGCTCCACCCGGATCGGGCTGTCCACAGAGGAGGCCAGCAACGGCTTCATGCCCGATCCAGCCCCATCAAGCCCGCCCACGCACCACCGACACCACCAGCGTGATGACGGTGAGCGGCACCACGAAACTCAGCATCACGCTGCTGAAAGCCCCCAGCGCCTGGTGCTGCTGCGCCGCCAAAATCAAATAAGACACATAGGCCACGTAATACCCGGCAAAGATGCCACCTTCCCAGCGGGCAATTTCACCGCCCGTGATGAACATCGGCAAGCAGGCCAGTGCCACCGCCAACAACACCCACAAGTCAAAGGCCAACAAAGACGGCGGCACCGCCAGGCCCACCCCCCCAGCCACCAAGCCACTGATTCCCAAGCAACCCAGAATGTTGAAAATACTGCTGCCCACCACGTTGCCCACGGCCATGTCGCGCTCACCCTTGAGGGCCGCTGCGATCGAGGTCGCCACCTCGGGCATGGACGTGCCCGCGGCCACGATGGTCAGCGCAATCACCACATCGCTCACACCCAAAGCCTTGGCAAACACCACCGCCGCAGTCACCAACCAGTCCGAGCCCAGCACCAACAACGCCAAGCCCACAACCATGAGGGCCAACTGCGCAGGCAGCTTGGCATCCCAAGCCCCAGGGTGCGAAGCCTGCGACTCGGCGTCGATCGTTTCGGGCGCGGCTGCAGTGGCTTTGGCAGCAGCCGATTCACGGCGCGACTGCACCACCAAAAAGCTGGTGTAAACCACCAACAATGCCACCAACACGCCACCTTCCCAAGCCTGCAACTGGCCATCCATGGCCATCAAAACCATGAGCAGCGTCACGCCAAACATGATCGGCACCTCTTGGCGGATCAGCTGTCTGTGAACGGTCAGCGGCACGATCAACGCGCTCAATCCCAAGACAAACAAAACGTTGAAAATATTGCTGCCCACCACATTGCCCACGGCCATGTCGGTCTTGCCCTCCAACACCGAAGCCACCGACACCGCGATCTCGGGCGCACTGGTGCCCAGCGCCACAATCGTCAAGCCCACCACCAAAGGCGAAATGCCAAAAGACAGCGCCAATTTGCTCGCGCCGCGCACCAGCAAATTGGCCCCCAACACCAAGCAAACCAGCCCGGCGACGAACAAAAATAAATGGAACATGGGTCAGCAACCTGTGAGAAATGTGGGGATGCGCATCACCCGCTTTGGGATAGCGCATTCGGCGTCAGAAGAACGACTGGGCACTGGCAAACTCACTCCACCGTCACCGACTTCGCCAAATTGCGCGGCTTGTCCACATCCGTCCCCCGCGCACACGCCGTGTGATAGCTCAGCAACTGCAGCGGCACCACATGCAGGATGGGTGACAGCACGCCGTAATGCTCAGGCATGCGAATCACGTTCACGCCTTCGCTGCTTTCGATCTTCGTGTCGCCATCGGCCAGCACATACAGCACGCCGCCACGGGCACGCACTTCTTGCATGTTGCTTT
>OBPM01000026.1_pt1 | contig 49025 bp, 43 predicted proteins | sample 1493981 | NCBI WGS metagenome assembly OBPM01 (sample SAMEA3275485, study PRJEB22092) | marine metagenome | reverse complement strand
TGGATGAGTGGTTTAAGTCGCACGCCTGGAAAGCGTGTGTGGGTTAATAGCCCACCGCGGGTTCGAATCCCGCCTGCTCCGCCAAAAACAAAAAAAGCCTGCACATGTGCAGGCTTTTTTTCGTCTGTGCGAACCATCAGGGGTTTTGAAACACCTGATGAACCGGAGCCCCCGAACACACGGGGGCCTTCAGATCAGCGAACCACAGCGATCTGTGAGCGCTGGCCACCTTTGTAGGTGTACATGGTCAAGGCACCGTTTTTGATGTCGCCTTTTTCGTCAAAAGCGATGTCGCCGGTCACGCCTTTGTAGCTGATGCTCTTCAGAGCAGGCAAGTACTTGGCTGGATCGGCAGAACCGGCATTGACCATGGCCGTGGCCATGACCTTGACGGCGTCATAGACATACGGTGCATAGACCTGCACATCGGCGTTGTACTTGGCCTTGAAATCTGCACGGAACTTGTCCATGCCGACTTTTTGCTCGCCCTCCACACCACCGGCTTCAGCACAAACCACAGCGTCGTCTTGCATGGCATCGCCAGCCAATTTGGCCAACTCGCTGGTGCAGATGCCGTCGCCGCCCATGAACTTGGCTTCGATGCCCAAGGATTTCATTTGGCGCAGCATAGGGCCGGCCACAGCGTCCATGCCGCCGAAGAACACGACGTCAGGCTTTTTGGCTTTCAGCGTGGTCAAGATGGCGTTGAAGTCAGAAGACTTGTCGGTGGTGAACTCGTGGCCCACGATGGTGCCGCCAGCGGCAGTGGCGCCCTTTTTGAATTCTTCAGCCACGCCTTGGCCGTAGGCGGTACGGTCGTCGATCACGGCGATGTTTTGGCCCTTGAGGGCTTCTACAGCGTACTTGCCCAAGGTGCCACCGAGTTGCACATCGTCAGCCACCACGCGGAACGCGCCAGCGTAGCCTTGACGGGTGTACTTGGGGTTGGTGGCCGATGGGGAGATCTGGGGGATGCCAGCACCGTTGTAAATTTGCGAAGCAGGAATGGTGGTGCCGGAGTTCAGATGGCCGATCACGCCGTTGACTTTGGCGTCAACCAGTTTTTGAGCAGCAGCGGTGCCCTGCTTGGGATCGGCGGCGTCGTCTTCAGCCAACAGCTCGAACTTGGCTGTTTTGTCACCAATTTTCAGGCCAGCGGCATTGAGCTCTTCGATGGCCATGCGGGCACCGTTCTCGTTGTCTTTGCCCAAGTGGGCAATGGCGCCGCTCATGGGGCCCACATGACCAATTTTGATCACCATTTCGTTGGATGCAACTTCTTTTTTACCGCAAGCGGCCAACAACACTGCCGCGACAGCGACAGAAACCACGGTCAATGAACGTGAACCAGACAATTTCATGGGAACTCCGAAGAATAAATTTGCTTCAATCAAGCAAGACAATAAGATACTTCAAAAAAGACCGTTTGCAATCACGCAAAAGCCCTAATGCGTTGATAAATCGGTAACAAAATTAAATTTCTTCGTACCCACGGGCCCGCTTTTCCCAGACTCCAACCAGGGTTCTCTGAACCAAATCGGCCGTGATGCGTTCAATCTCAGGCTTTAAATGGCTGACCAGCTCATCCGACATGGCCAGCAGCGCCCGTTTTTCAGCGACACGGGCTTCCAGCGCCAAGCGCACCGCGTCGGGCACCTCTTTCAACACCATCGATTGCGTCAAGGTCGGGATGGCGTCGTTCAAAGCAGGGTTTGCAGACAAATTCAAATCGGAAGAGGTCATGATGGGGTTGTCTTGGACAGGTCGTGTTGCAAAAGTTCGTAACCCAGGCTTTTGTAGTGCTTCCAGCGAAGGCGTGCTTGGGCGCGGCCATGGTCGTCGTTCGAGACCACCTCAATCAGGCGCTTGAACCGCTCAAACCCGGCTGGGACCTCGTCGCCCAAATTGACCAACACTTCGTCAAAACCCCATGCATGGGGATCAGGCCCCAAGCCAACAGGCGAGGCTTGTTGAACTTCGGGCGGATCAGAAGGGGTGCAATGTGCCAAAAAGGACTCCACCTGAAAGCGCCACAACTCGGCATCGAGCTGCGCCAAGGTAACGGGCGCACCGATCACGGCAATTCGCAAATCCTGCGCCCGCGCCTTGCGCAGAAGCCGACACGTGTGCACAAGCCGCTCAGACGTGTTGAAGTGAAACTCGATGCGTGTCATCCTGAAATCAAGGCAAAGGCGGGCTTGGAATGGCGATCAGGTCTTGCGCGCAGCACGGACTTTGGTTTTGCCCCCTGTTTTGGCTTCTTTAGCCAATGGCTTGAGCGCCTTGGCTGGTGCTTTTGCCGTTGCTTTTAATGGCGCTGCCGTTGCTGAAGCGGCCAAACTTGTCAAATACTGCAGCAACAAGCCCACAGGGCGACCCGTGGCACCTTTGGCCGCACCGCTGCGCCAGGCGGTGCCAGCAATGTCCAGGTGAGCCCAAGTGAAGCTTTTGGCAAAGCGCTCCAGAAACTTGGCGGCTGTGACCGAGCCAGCGGCGCGGCCCGCCACGTTGGCCACATCAGCGAAACGCGACTTCAGGCCTTCGGCATAGTCGTCGTCCAAAGGCATGCGCCAGCAAGTGTCACCCGAAGCCTCACCCGCTTGTTGCAACTGATGGGCCAAGCCATCGTGGCTGGAGAACAAGCCCGTGCGCACCGCGCCCAGCGCGATCACACAGGCCCCCGTCAGGGTGGCGATGTCGATCACGGCTTGTGGCTTGAAGCGCTCGGCATAGGTCAGCGCATCGCACAGCACCAAACGGCCCTCTGCATCGGTGTTCAGGATCTCGATGGTTTGACCGCTCATGCTCGTGACCACGTCACCGGGTTTGACCGCCATGCCATCGGGCATGTTTTCGGTGGCCGGAATCAAGCCCACCACATTGATCGCAGGCTTGAGTTCACCCAACGCCTTGAACACACCCAGCACGCTGGCAGCACCGCCCATGTCGTATTTCATTTCATCCATTTCGGCCGCAGGCTTGATGGAAATGCCACCCGTGTCAAATGTGATGCCCTTGCCCACCAACACCACCGGAGCCTGTGAGGCGGCTGCGCCGTTGTAGCGCATCACAATGAAACGCAAGGGTTCGGCCGAGCCTTGGGCCACCGCCAAAAAAGCCCCCATGCCCAGCTTGGCCACTTCTTTGGGGCCCAAGACCTCGCACTTGAAAGCACGACCCGTGGCCACCGACTTGGCCGCCTGCGCCAAAAGCGTGGGCGTGGCATGGTTGGCCGGGCGGTTGGCCCATTCTTTGGCAAACTCGACGCCGGCCACCAAAGCTTGGGCGTGGTTCACGGCTTGGTTCAGGGACGCACTGGCGTTGTCGCAGCTGACCTGCACTTGTTTGAGTGTGCGGGCCTTGGGCTTGCTCAGTGTGGTGGTGTAGCTGTAGCTGGCATCGGCCAAGCTGGTCAAGGCCAGTTGCAAGCCTTGGGGCGTGGCATCCCCCACCACATGCAGGCTCACACGCTTGATTTTGGCCGCCTTGATCGCATGCCAAGCCGCTTGCACAGCACTGCGAATTTGACCGGCTTGGTTGTCTGCCGTACACGCCACCACCAAGTAACGCGGTGTGATGCCGGGTTGGCGATACAGCGTCAACACAGCGCCCGATTTCAGCTCAAAATCGCCTTGCTCAATGGCCGTGGCCACCCAGCGAGACACGGGGTCATGGGCCAGCGGATGCGGTACCGAAAGACTGGGCCACAACACAATCAAGGCGTCAGATGTCGCCTGAACCGCTTGGGAAAGAGAAAGCTTTTGGATTTCGAAGTTCATAATTCGGGTTTTCCTGTTTCGCCAATGTTATTCCATTCTTCTTTACGCAAAGACCTTGCGCGCAATTTTGGCGCCACGCTGGTGATCCTGGTGACCATCGTGATGACCATCATTTTGATCCGCACGCTGGGTTTGGCCAGCCGTGGCAGCGTGAACCCGTCTGAGGTCATGTTGGTCATGGGTTTCAGCGTGCTGGGGCAGATGACCACCATCATGACCTTGAGCCTGTTCATTGCTTGTGTTGCCACTTTGTCGCGCATGTACGCTGACAGCGAAATGGTCATCTGGTTTTCCAGCGGTCAGGGCTTGGGGCAGTTCATCCGACCTTTGTTTCGTTTTGCTTGGCCCATCTTGCTCGTGATTGCCTTGCTGGCCTTGTTTGTGTGGCCTTGGAGTCAGCAACAAATTCAAGATCTCCGTCAGCGCTTTGAAAAACGCAACGACGTTGAGCGCATCGCACCTGGCCAGTTCCAAGAGTCGGCCGGCGGTAACCGTGTTTTCTTCATTGACAAAGACAGCCCTGGTGAGCGCAACGGCAACAATGTGTTCGTCTCCAGCCGCGACGGCCAGCTCGAAAGTGTGACCACCGCCTCGCGCGGCCGGGTGGAGTTTGTGGGCACCGACCGGTTCTTGTTTCTGGAGAACGGCCAACAATGGCTCACAGATCTGGTTACTGGCGAAACACGCCTGACCCAGTTTGACCGCTACCAACTGCTGATCGATGCCAACTTTGTGCCCACCAACACCGAACGCAGCAGCCGACAAAGCACCACTTGGCAACTGATCGGACAACCCACCCTCACCAACCAAGGCGAGCTGACTTGGCGCATTGGCTTGATGTTCACCGCTGCCAACCTGGTCCTGCTGGCCTTGGCACTGTCGGCCGTGAACCCCCGTGTCGGGCGCAGTTACCACTTGGGTTTGGCGCTCTTGGTGTTTGTGGTTTATTACAACTTGCTCACCGTGGGTCAAAACTGGATCAGCGCAGGCCGTATCGGTGCCCTGCCCTTTGTGCTGCTGCTGCACGGCGGTGTCATGGCCCTGGCTTTGCTCTGGCTCGCTTTGCGGCACATCAACTGGAGTTGGCGGTATTTGGCCCCGGTGGTGCGCCCCACAAAGGGGGCCAACCCATGAAAACCGTTCGCCATCTGCTTTACGGCGAAATCATCCGTGCCGTGCTCTTCGTGGCTGTGGGCTTTCTGGCTTTGTTTCTGTTTTTTGACCTGCTCGACGAGCTGCAGGCCTTGTCACGCCACGCCGCGCAGGGCTACAAACTCCAGCATGCCCTGTTGTACATCGCGCTCAAAACCCCTGACCATCTCCGTGAGTTGCTGCCCATCTCGGTCCTGATTGGCAGCATCTTTGTCATGGCGCGACTGGCCCAAAGCTCTGAATTCACCATCTTGCGCACAGGGGGGCTGGAGCCCTGGATGGCCCTGTCTTTGCTGCTCAAGCTGGGGCTGGTGTTTGTCGGCCTGACCTTCTTTTTTGGTGACTACGCCGCACCCTGGGCAGAGCGACAAGCGCAGCAAATCAAAGCCCCGTTTTTGGGCCAGCTGACGGTTGGGCAAACCGGGGCTTGGTTGCGAGAAAAACAAGGCGGCCAACAATTCGCGGTCAACGTGCGCACTTTTGATGGCATAGGGCAGATGCAAAATGTGCGCATCCATGCCTTCAACGACCAAGGCCAGTTGCTGAGCATCACCACGGCCCGGCAAGCGCAAATCCAGCCAGGCCAATGGCAGCTGAGCGACGTGCAAGAGAAAACAATCCTCAAGCCCAGCGCCACCAATCCGGCGCAGTTCAGCGCGGTTTCGCTCGCAAGCAAAGTTTGGCCCACCGACATCAGCGCCGACATGGTGGCCGCAGCCGTGCTCAGTCCCGACCGGATGAGCACTTGGGAGCTGTTTGGTTACATGACCCACCTCTCAGCCAACAACCAAAACGCCCAGCGCTACGAAATTGAGTTTTGGCGCAAAGTGTTCTATCCCTTGAGCTGCTTGGTTATGTTGGTGCTGGCCCTGCCCTTTGCCTATTTGCACTTTCGTTCGGGGCAAATCGCCGGTCATGTTTTTGGTGGCGTGCTCGCGGGCATCAGTTTCTCGCTGCTCAACAACGTGTTCAACTTTGTTGGCAACCTGCAAAACTGGCAGCCCCTGCTGACCGCTGCTGCGCCTGCGCTTATTTACAGTGCCATCTCTTTGGCTGCTTTTTGGTGGATGGTTTTAAGACGATGACAAACTCGATGACTCGGACCAGCGGCGTGATTTTGTTTGCCCATGGTTCCCGTGACCCGCTTTGGCGCCTGCCCATTGACGCCGTGGCCCAGCGCATGCGTGCGCAGCACCCTGGCCTGCCCGTGGCCGTGGCTTTTTTAGAACTGACCGAGCCGGACCTGCCCCACACCGTGGAGGCGCTGATGAAACAAGGCGTGGCCCATGTGCGCATCGTGCCCATGTTTTTGGGCGTTGGCCGACACGCCCGCGAAGACCTGCCCGAACTGGTGCAAGGCCTGACCGAGGCCTACCCGCAAATGTCATTTGAACTCTTGCCCGCCATCGGTGAACACCCTGCCATGACGGCACTCATGGCCGAAATCGCGGTCGGATCGGCAGAATCAGACCTTTAAAGCATAATGCAGGCCATCCATATAACGATAAACATATGAACCTGCACCAATTTCGTTTCGTCCAGGAAGCCGCCCGCCGCAACCTGAATCTGACCGAAACCGCCAAAGCCCTTCACACCTCGCAGCCAGGGGTCTCCAAAGCCATCATCGAACTCGAAGAAGAGCTGGGTATCGACATCTTTGCCCGGCACGGTAAACGGCTCAAACGCATCACCGAACCCGGGCAGCATGTGCTGCAAAGCATCGAGCTGATCCTGCGTGAAGTGGCCAACTTGCGCAAAATCGGCGAACAATACAGCGCGCAAGACAGCGGCACCCTGTCGATTGCCACCACCCACACCCAAGCGCGCTACGTGCTGCCTCTGCCGGTAGCCAAACTGCGCGAGCAGTACCCCAAGGTCAACGTCAGCCTGCACCAAGGCGCCCCGGACCAAGTCGCCAAAATGCTGCTCGACGACACGGCAGAAATCGGCATCGCCACCGAATCCTTGGCGGCCTACGAAGACCTGGTGACCCTGCCCTGCTACGAATGGCAACACGTGTTGGTGCTGCCGATGGACCACCCGCTGGCCAGCAAAAGCCACCTCTCGCTCGAGGACATCGCCACCGAACCCCTCATCACTTATCACCCCTCGTTCACTGGTCGTACCCGCATTGACCATGCCTTTGCAGCCAAAAAAATCACCCCTCGCATCGCCCTCGAAGCCATCGACTCCGACGTCATCAAAACCTATGTGCGACTGGGCCTGGGCATCGGCATCGTGGCCGAGATGGCCGTGCAAGACGACCCGATCAAAGACCTGGCTGTACGACCCTTGGGCCAACTGCTGGGCATGAACGTGGCTCGTGTCGCTTTCAAGCGTGGTGCCTATTTGCGCCAATTTGTCTACCAGTTTGCCGAGCTGCTGAGCGACCGGCTCACCGCACCACTCATTGCCCGTGCCATGAACGGGCACAACAACGACTACGAACTCTGAACACCGCCAACTGTCTTTGCCATGAACGTCCGCACCCCTGCCCTCGTCTCCAAAGCGCCCGACATGGGCACCACCATCTTCACCGTCATGTCCGCCCTGGCGGCCGAAAAAAAAGCCGTCAACCTCGGCCAGGGCTTTCCGGACTTTCCGTGTGACCCCCGACTCACCGACTTGGTCGGCGACGCCATGCGCGAAGGCCTCAACCAATACCCGCCCATGCCCGGCGTGGCCCCGCTGCGCGAAGCTGTGGCCGCCAAAATCGAAGCCCTGTACGGCCGCTCCTACAACCCGGCCACTGAAATCACAGTCACTGCCGGTGCCACCCAGGCCATCCTCGCCATCATCTTGGCCATCGTGCACCCTGGCGACGAAGTCATCGTGCTCGAGCCCTGCTACGACAGCTATGTGCCCAACATCGAGTTGGCAGGCGGCCGCGTGGTGCGCGTGCCCCTGACCCCAGGGAGCTTTCGGCCCGACTTTGACCGCATCCGCGCCGCCATCGGCCAGCGCACCCGAGCCATCTTGATCAACACCCCGCACAACCCCAGCGGCATGGTCTGGACCCGCGAGGAAATGCTCACCTTGCAAGAGATTTTGGCCCCCACCAACATCGTGCTCATCAGCGACGAGGTCTACGAACACATGGTCTACGCCCCCTTGCAGCACTGGAGCGCCGCACACTTCGACGGCCTGGCTGAGCGCGCCTTCATCGTCTCCAGCTTTGGCAAAACCTACCACGTCACGGGCTGGAAAGTCGGCACCGTCGCTGCGCCTGCAGACTACACCGCCGAGCTGCGCAAAGTGCACCAGTTCATGGTGTTCACGGTGAACACCCCCATGCAACATGCCCTGGCCCGCTACATGGCCGACCCTGCACCCTACCTGGAGTTGCCGGCGTTTTACCAACGCAAGCGCGATCTGTTTCGCAAGGGCTTGGCACAAACCCACTTCAAACTCTTGCCTGGTGAAGGCACCTACTTCCAATGTGCCGACATCTCGGGCCTGCAAGTGCCCGAAAGAAACCTCAGCGAGGCAGACTTTTGTCAATGGCTGACCGCTGAGATCGGCGTGGCCGCCATCCCCCTCTCGGCCTTTTATGGCAACGGCTTCGACCAAAAAGTCATCCGCTTTTGCTTTGCCAAAACTGACGAAACCTTGCACGCTGCGCTGCACAAACTCCAAGGCCTTTGAGTGTCAGCGAACAAAGCCAAGCTGCAGCCCTTCAAACTTCTCCAGCGCGGTCTCGCCACCGCTGGCCTCGCGCTGCTGACCGCCTGTTCAGCCTCCGCCCCGCAAGCCCTCTCGCCAGTGCTGCCCGACAAAATTGGGGGCAGTCATCCCGTCCCATCCAGCCCCACCCGCTTTGATTTGCCTGAAGGCCAAAGCCTGATCGGAAGGTTTTGGGCCAGCCCTAAACCCCGGCACATTGTGCTCGGTGTGCACGGCTTCAACGACTACAGCAAAGCCTTTGATCCGCTCGCCCAGCACTTGGTGACCGAGCTGCAAGCCACCGTGTACGCCTACGACCAACGCGGCTTTGGCGCCAATCCTCGACCCGGCATCTGGCCTGGCGCAGACACGCTGCTGGCTGACCTGCGCCACATCGCCGCCCAACTGCGCGAGCGCCACCCCGGCCTGCCGCTCACGGTGGTGGGTGAAAGCATGGGTGGTGCGGTGGTGCTGGTGGCTGCCAGCGAAGCGCCCGGCCTTGCCGCAGACCGGCTGATCCTCAAAGCACCCGCTGTTTGGGGCGCGAACAGCATGCCCTGGTACCAACGCCTGAGCCTGTTCACCATGAATCTGGTCGCACCCGACATGAGTTTCACTGGCCGTGGTCTGCCCTCACTGGGCATCCGCCCCACCGACGACATTGACGTTTCACGCGACTTGAGCCGCGACCCGCTGTTCATCAAAGCCACCCGCGTTGGCAGCCTTGCCGGGGTGACCGAACTCATGGGCCGTGCCCAAACCCAAACCGACCTGCCACCCCAACGCACCTTGGTGCTGTACGGCCTGCGCGACCGCATCATTCCACTGCAACCGGTGTGCGATTGGTTCACGCACCTGAACACCGCAGTGCCTCAGCCTGGGAAGATCGATGTCGTCATCTACCCCGAAGGCTGGCACCTGCTGACACGTCAACTTCGCACCCGCGAGCCGCTGCAAGACATGGCCCACTGGCTGCAAAACACACCTTTGCCTCATCTGCAAACTCCGTTGCAGGCTCAAGAAACCGTGTGTGGGAAGCGGTGACCACAAAACAAGCAAACACAAAAGCTTGCAAGCAATGACCTGCAGCGAACGCGCAGCAAGCCTTGGAGTTTCACATCTCGCAGGGGTACAAACTTTTACGCAGATTGCCAGACAATGCTCAGAGCACCCTGCAACGATGCCCTCACGCCGGTGCAGCCGCCAGTGTTGGCGAGCGTGCCCAGCCCATCAGGGCTGCGGCTTGTTGGGTGTCCGCGCCAAGCCAGGCGTCATAAAGTTCGGGAGCAATGACCACGGGGGTGCGTTTTTCGTCGCCGGGTTTGTGAAACGCGCGCATGACAGGGTGCTCATCGGCATTCACGGTGAGCATGCTGAAGCTCACCACAGGCAGGCCTGTCTGGGGGTTTTGCCAGCGCTCCCACAGGCAGGCGATGGCCAAGGGCTCGCCTGAGGCGCACTGGATTTTCCAAGGCACTGCTTTGCCGCTGGCGTAGCTGGGCTCGTAAAAGTTGTCGACCAAAACCAGCCCCAATTGCCTGCGCCGCCAAGCGTTTCTGTAGCTGGGTTTTTCGGCCACGGTTTCGCTGCGGGCGTTGTAAGTGTGGCGGCCAATCTTGTCGTCTTTGGCCCAAGGCGGGATCAGGCCAAATCGCGCCAGTCCACAGGCCACGCGACCGGTGCGGTGGCTTTTCACCACGAGGGGCGCAGCGTAACCGGGGTAAGTGTCGGCCGGATAGTCGGCTGGCAAATCAAGCGCCAGGGTCTGTTTGAGCCACTGGGCGTTTTGGGTGGGCGTGAAATGTGTGCACACGCTGGCAGTTTAGCGCGGGGTTGGGGCGGCCAGGGTGTGGTGGCTTGGGCTCATTTTTTTCGCCTGAGCACCGAAGGCTCGACGGGCTCAGGGTCTTGCCACAGATCCGCCTGTCGGCGTCGAGGACGGTGATGCGGTCCCCATCCGAAACCCCCACCACGCGACCATGCAGCACTTGGGCATGGCAAATCCTCATGCACAGCGCACTTTGCAGGCGCTAAACTGTTTTGGATTGCATTGACCTTGCCCCCCATACCCGCCGAGGAGCCCATGAGCGAACTTGCACAATTTTTGGCCAGCCGCGATGCCTTGCTGACCCACCGCACCGACTACGATGCCGCAGTAGCAGCGTTTCGCTGGCCTGTTTTGACGCATTTCAATTGGGGGCTGGACTACTTTGACAGCATCGCACGGGACAACCCAGCCCCGGCTTTGCACATCGTGGAGGCCTCGGGCGAGCAGTTTCGCCTGAGCTATGCCGAGCTGTCGCAGCGCTCCAACCAAGTGGCCAACTGGTTGGTGGCCCTGGGTGCGCGCAAGGGCGACCGGATTTTGTTGATGATGGGCAACGAGGTGCCCTTGTGGGAGACCATGCTGGCGGCGATCAAGCTGGGCGTGGTGCTGATCCCTGCCACCACCTTGCTCTCGGGCGACGATTTGCAAGACCGCCTGGAACGTGGGCGGGTCAAATGCATCATCACCAACGCGGGGGGCATGGCCAAGGTGCTGGATTTGCCCAGCGCCGTGACGACTGGGCTGACCTTGGTGAGCGTGTCCGGCGGGGTCGGTTTGCCTGAGGGTTGGCTGGATTACGCGCAGTCGCACCAAGCCAGCACCACCTTCACCCAGCCCGAGCCGACCCGGGTGACCGATCCTTTGCTGGAGTATTTCACCTCAGGCACCACGGCCAAACCCAAGCTGGTGCAACACACCCAGCAAAGTTACCCGGTGGGGCATTTGTCCACCTTGTATTGGCTGGGCCTGCAAAAAGGCGATGTGCACTGGACCATCAGCTCGCCGGGCTGGGCCAAGCACGCTTGGAGCTGCTTTTTTGCGCCGCTCAATGCGCAGGCCTGCGTGTTCATTTACAACTACGCACGCTTCAACGGCCCCGACATTCTGGGCACGCTGGTGCAGCACCGGGTCAACACCCTGTGCGCGCCGCCAACGGTGTGGCGCATGCTGATTCAAGAAGACCTGAAAGCCTGGCCCGTGCAGTTGCGCGAGCTGATTTCAGCGGGCGAGCCGCTCAACCCCGAAGTCATCGATCAGGTGCGGGCCGCTTGGCAAATCACCATCCGCGACGGTTATGGCCAGACCGAGACCACGGCCCAAATTGGCAACCCACCGGGTGCGCCGCTCAAAGCGGGCTCGATGGGGCGGCCTTTGCCTGGTTACCGCATGGTGCTGCTGAACGCCGATGGTGAACCCGCTGACGAAGGCGAGATTTGCATCGACCTGGCACACCGCCCCACAGCGTTGATGAACGGCTATGCAGACGACGCAGACAAAACCGCTCAGGCCATGCGCGATGGGCACTACCACACGGGCGATGTGGGCCAACGCGACGAGCAGGGTTACATCACCTATGTGGGCCGGGCCGACGATGTGTTCAAGTCCTCGGGCTACCGCATCAGCCCCTTTGAGCTGGAGAGCGCGCTGATCGAACACCCTGCCGTGGCCGAGGCGGCGGTGGTGCCTGCGCCCGATCCTGTTCGGGGCTTGGTGCCCAAGGCCTATGTGATCCTGTCCCCTGGCCACGCGCCGGATTCGGCCACGGCGGAGGCAATTTTCAGGTTCATGCGGGAGCGGGTTTCGGCCTACAAGTTGGTGCGCCGCATGGAGTTCAGCGACCTGCCCAAGACCATTTCGGGCAAGATCCGCCGGGTGGATTTGCGCAACCAAGAAAATGCGCGTGCAGCCCAAGGCGGTCGCCACGCGGGCGAGTTCCGCGAAGAAAACCCATGAGGCTCGCATGAAAAAATGGATGCTTGCATGGCTGATGGCAGCCCTGCTGCTGCCCACGGCATTTGCCCAGCGCCTTTACGACGGCAGCGGTCGGCAGATTGGACGGGTGGATGCCGAGCGGTTTTACAACGCTTCTGGACAGCAACTCGGGCGCATCGATGGCGAGCGCGTGTATGACGCGTCTGGGCGGCAGTTGGGCCGTATCGACGGCAACCGGGTTTACAGCGCCTCGGGCAGCCAGATGGGACGCATCGACGGTGACCGCCTCTACAGCGCCTCGGGCTCGGCCATGGGCCGCATCGATGGCGACAGGCTTTACGACGGCTCCGGCCGACAGATTGGTCGCGCCGATGGACTGCGGCGCATGCCAATGATCGTGTTTTTTTATTTCTTCATGTGAGAGGGCCACCATGACCGTTCGAGAAATTCTCAAAATGGGCGATGCGCGTTTGCTGCGTTTGGCCGAGCCCGTGACCGCTTTTGACACACCCGAGCTGCACGCGCTGATTGCGGACATGCACGACACCATGGCCGCCGTGAATGGCGCAGGCCTGGCCGCACCCCAAATTGGCGTGAACCTGCAGCTGGTGATTTTTGGCAGCACGTCCGTGAACCCGCGCTACCCGGGCCGCCCGCTGGTCCCGCGCACGGTGCTGATCAACCCGGACATCACGCCGCTGGGGGCGGACGAAGAAGAAGATTGGGAAGGCTGTTTGTCGGTGCCCGGCTTGCGCGGTGTGGTGCCGCGCTGGTCGCGCATCCGTTACACCGGCTTTGACGAAAAAGGCATCCCCATCGACCGCGAGGTGGACGGGTTTCATGCCCGGGTGGTGCAACACGAATGCGACCACCTGATCGGCAAGCTTTACCCCATGCGGGTGCGCGATTTCAGCCGCTTTGGTTTCACCGAGGTGCTGTTTCCCGAGATCAGCGCGGCCGAAGACGACTGATCTTTGACCCTTTGAGTTGCTCAGCGGGATGTCGGACCCAAAGGGCTCCGACCAACAAAGACAGACATTTCCTATAGGGCTTGGCCCTTTGGGTCAGACAGCCACTCCTTCGCGAAGCAGCGTTGAGAGCGGTTTCGGAACCTGAGCGCTTTTGATTTGACACTCTGAAGATGATGGCAGACAAAAAAGCCATTCGGCCTAGAGGGTTCTGCGCCAATGTGCGCAGGCTCAGGGCTTTTGGCCAGCCAAAAGCAAAGCCAAACCCGCATCGTCGAGCACGGGCACGCCCAGGGCTTGGGCTTTGTCGAGTTTGCTGCCGGCTTCGGCTCCGGCAACCACGTAATGGGTTTTTTTGCTGACGGAGCCGGCCACTTTGGCGCCCAGGGCTTCAAGCTGTTCTTTGGCCTCGTCGCGGCCCATGCTTTGCAGCGTACCGGTGAGCACCACGGTGATGCCCGCCAAAGGCATTTCGGTGGGGGCCAAGGCCTCGCCTTCGGGCCAGATGACGCCTGCATCGCGCAGGGCTTGCACCACTTCGCGGTTGTGTGGCTGGTCAAAAAAGGTGCGGATGCTGTGGGCCACCACGGGACCCACATCGGCCACTTGCAAAAGCGCGTCTTCGCTGGCGACCATGATGGCGTCGAGCTGACCGAAGTGCCGGGCCAGTTCTTTGGCCGTGGCTTCGCCCACATGGCGGATGCCCAAGCTGAACAAAAAGCGCCCCAGGGTGGTGGTTTTGGACTTTTCCAAAGCCTCGAGCAAGTTGATGGCTGATTTTTCGGCCATGCGGTCCATGTTGGCCAAGCTGTCGAGCTTCAGGTGGTACAGGTCGGCCAGTGTCTTGACTTGGCCTGTGTCCACCAGTTGGTCCACCAGTTTGTCGCCCAAGCCATCCACGTCCATGGCGCGGCGGTGGGCAAAGTGCCAGATGGCTTGTTTGCGCTGGGCGCTGCAAAACAGGCCACCCGTGCAGCGGTGGTCGGCTTCGCCCTCTTCCCGCTCGGCCAGACTGCCGCACACGGGGCAGTGCGTCAACATGGTGAACAAGGGGGCTTCGGGCGGACGGCGGTCCAAAACTACCGACACCACTTCAGGGATCACATCACCTGCTCGGCGCACGATGACGGTGTCTCCCACACGCACGTCTTTGCGGCGCGCTTCGAGTTCGTTGTGCAGCGTGGCATTGGTCACCGTGACCCCGCCGACAAACACCGGGGCCAGTTTGGCCACGGGCGTGAGTTTGCCGGTGCGGCCCACTTGCACATCAATGGCCAACACGGTGGTCATTTCTTCTTGTGCGGGGTACTTGTGCGCCACAGCCCAACGCGGCTCGCGGGTCACAAAACCCAGACGAAGCTGCTGCGCCAAGTCGTTCACTTTGTAGACGACGCCGTCGATGTCGTAAGGCAAGGCGTCCCGTTCGGCGGCCATGCGCTGGTGAAACGCCACCAGCCCGGCAGCACCTTGCACACACGCGGTTTGCTCGGCCACCGGAAAGCCCCAAGCCTTGAGCTGCATGAGCATGTCGTAGTGGGAGGTCCATTGCGGCCCGCCTTCGCTGGCCGGTGTGATGTCGCCCAGACCATAAGCAAAAAAGCTCAGCGGCCGCTCAGCCGCAATGCCCGAGTCGAGCTGGCGCACCGCACCAGCCGCCGCGTTACGCGGGTTGACGAAAGTTTTTTCGCCCTTGGTCCCTGCGGCGATGCGTTGGCGTTGGCGTTCGTTCAGCGCCTCGAAGTCGTCGCGGCGCATGTAGACCTCACCCCGCACTTCGAGCACCGTGGGGGCGTTAGCAGCCAAACGCAACGGGATTTGCCCAATCGTGCGGATGTTGGTGGTGACGTCTTCGCCGGTTTCGCCATCGCCTCGGGTGGCCGCTTGCACCAGCATGCCGCCTTCGTAGCGCAGGCTCATGGCCAAGCCGTCAAATTTCAGTTCGCCCACATAGTCCACGGGCGGCTCCGACTCACCCAGGCCCAGCTCTTTGCGGATGCGGGTGTCAAAGGCCTCGGCCCCGCTGGCTTCGGTGTCGGTTTCGGTGCGGATGCTGAGCATGGGCACGCGGTGCCGAACTTGGGCAAAGGCGTCCAGAATTTGGCCGCCCACGCGCTGGGTGGGCGAGTCGGGCGTCCGCAGAGCCGGGTGTTCTGACTCAAGGACTTGCAGAGCGCGAAACAGCCGGTCGTATTCGGCGTCGGGGATCTCGGGGGCGTCGAGCGTGTAGTAGGCGTGAGCGTGCTGGTGCAGCTGTGCGCGCAAAGCCTGGGCTTGTTCTGCGGGGGCCAGAGGCTTAGGCGGCTCGGCAAGTTGGGCCGGCAAGTCGTCGAACAGACCTGGTGTTTGGGGGCTCACGGCTGCGCCCCGTTCAAGAGAACAGGCGGCGCGCTTGGGGCGATCCGGCAGACAACTCCCGGGCATCGAGGGCGTCGTACAGTTGCTGCAAATCGAGGCCGATTTGGTCGAGTGCGGCTTCGTTCAGGACCTGGCCTTCACCGTCGGTGAGCAGCCCATCCATGTGCTCGGTCAGCAGGCGAGCGGCGTCACGCAGTCGCACAAAGGGCTGTTCTTCACGCGAGGTTTGAGGCACATCCAAGCTGAGCGCAAACGAGCGGATGGCCGACAAGGCCGGGTCATCTGCCAGTGCAGCGTGGGTGTCAAAAGTGAGCGAGAGCACGGCTGGCAGGCCCTGAACGGCAGCAGGCAAGACCATGCGGCCAGGGATAGAGCCCGGCACAAAACCCAAGCGGGCTGCATGCTGGTGGATGAAACCGGGGCTCCAGGCCGCGGTGCGGGCGCACAGGGTGAAGCTCAACTGCGCGTCGTGCACGCTGGCAAACTGGTCCAACTCGCGGGCGCGGGCCACTTCTTCAAGCATGTCGCTGAAGCTGGGCGTGCCGCTGACAGCATCAGCAAAGGCTTGGGTTTTGACCACAAATTCAGAGAACTCGATGTTGTTGAGCGCGCCCACCCGGTTGGCCAGTTGCACCCCAGCCTGAAAGGCGGTGTAACGGCGTGAAGGGGCCACGGCTTCCCATTGCCCGGTGTCTTGTGAGCAGCCTTCGATCGAGAACAACTTGGTGCCCACGCGCCGAGTGGAGGGCATGGCCGCCATGGCCGCATCGCCGGACACGGGCTGCTCGACATCGATCAATGCGATCACGTCGATCAAGGCATCCAGCTGGGTTTTGCGTTCGGGCTGGCTGAGGTTGGCGAAGCCGTTTTCCAAAACAGGCTCTTGCGCCAGCGCTTGGTCATGGCCTGTTGCACCCGGCAACTCGCCCGTGAGCACGGGCTCAATGTCATGCTCAACCGGTGGGCGATGGGGGTCTGCTTGGCGGGGCGCATTTTTGCGCGAGGTCCAATAGTTGTAAGCCACGACACCCACCAGGGTGAGCCCGCCAATGACCGCCAAACTCAGCTGCAAAGAACTCAACGATTCCAACATAGTTCAAAAACCTCAGGCCACATCGGCCAATGACACTGCGGACTCCATGTCCACAGCCACAATCCGTGAAACGCCCTGCTCCTGCATGGTCACGCCGATCAACTGCTCGGCCATTTCCATGGCGATTTTGTTGTGGCTGATGAACAGGAACTGGGTCTCTTTGCCCATGCCCTTGACCAGTTTGGCGTAGCGCTCGGTGTTGGCGTCGTCCAACGGCGCGTCCACCTCGTCGAGCAAGCAAAACGGGGCTGGGTTGAGCTGAAAAATCGCAAACACCAGAGCAATCGCGGTCAGGGCTTTTTCGCCACCTGAGAGCAGGTGGATCGTCTGGTTTTTCTTGCCGGGCGGCTGCGCCAGCACCTGCACACCGGCGTCCAAAATTTCGTCGCCGGTCATGACCAAACGCGCATTGCCGCCGCCAAACAGCTCGGGGAACATGCGGCTGAAGTGCTCGTTGACGACCTTGAAGGTGCCGCCCAGCAGCTCGCGGGTTTCGGCGTCGATCTTGCGGATCGCGTCTTCGAGCGTGTTCATGGCATCGGTCAGGTCGGCGCACTGCGAGTCGAGGAAGACCTTGCGCTCGCGCGACGTGCTCAGCTCTTCCAGTGCGGCCAGGTTGACCGGGCCAAGTGCCGTGATTTCGCGGTGGATGCGGTCGATCTCGCCTTGCAGACCCGTCACGCGCACTTGGCCTGCCTCAATCGAAGCGGCCACGGCCTCCAGATCGGCTTGCGCATCGGCCAAGAGCTGGGTGTATTGCTCCAGGCCCAGGCGTGCGGCTTGCTCTTTGAGCTGCAAATCGGTGATGCGTTGGCGCAAGGGGTCGAGTTCGCGCTCAAAGCTCACGCGCCGCTCGTCGCTGGCGCGCAGTTTGGCCGTGAGGTCGTCGTAGGCGCTGCGGCAAGCGCCCAGCGCTTGCTCGCGCTCGAGCTTGACGGCCAGCACGTTTTGCAAACCCGCTTGGGCGGCGGCATCGGTCAGGCGGCTGAGTTCGTCGCGGGCACGCTGCATTTCGGCGTCGATGCTGGTGACCTGCTGCTGCGCGGTCTCGATGGTGCGGTTCAGCTCGGCGCGGCGGGCATCCAGGCTGCGCTGTGAAAACTGGGCTTCTTGCGCCCGGCGCTCCAAGCTGCGCTGTTGTTCGCGGCATTCAGACAGCTTGCGCTCGGCCTCGATCACACGCTCGTCCAGTTGGGCATGCCGCTCTTGGGTGTCGGCCAGCTGCATGTCCAGCTCTTCGAAGCGGGCTTCGGCCGTGACGCGGCGCTCTTGCAACTCATCGAGCAAAGCTTCGACTTCGGCCAGGTCGTTGTTGATCTGCTCGCTGCGGGCACGGGTTTGCGCCACCAGCTGCGACAAGCGCAAAGTCTCGACCTGCAGCTCATGGGTGCGCGACTGGCTTTCGCTGGCTTCGCGGCGCACGGTGATCAGGCGCTGCGAAGCGTCGGCATAAGCCGCTTCGGCCCGCACCAAGGCACTGCGGCTTTCTTCCGAAATCAGGGTTTGGGCCCGCAGCTGCTTTTCGAGATTCTCAATTTCTTGGGCGCGGCCAAGCATTCCGGCTTGCTCAGAATCTTGCGCGTAAAACACCACGCTGTTGAGTTGAACCGCATGCCCGGCTTGCACAAACAGGGTTTCGCCCGCTTGCAATTGACTGCGCCAGGCCAGAGCGTCTTCCAAGTTGGGGGCGGTGTAGCAGCCTTGCAGCCAGTCGGCAAGCAATGCCGACAAGCCGGCATCGTGCACACGCAGCAACTCGGCCAGGGGCTTGCAACCTGCGGGCATGCCACTGCGTGTCGCGGCTTTGGCGGCCAAAGGCGGGCTGAAAAAGCTCAGCTTCGCAGGCGGCGCGTCGTTGGCAAAGGCGCGCACCATGTCCAGGCGAGAAACTTCCAGGGCCGACAAGCGCTCACGCAGGGCGGATTCGAGGGCATTTTCCCAACCCGGCTCGATGTGGATGCGGCTCCACAGGCCTTCCAGACCGTCCATACCGTGCTTGGAAAGCCAGGGTTTGAGCTTGCCATCGGTGCGCACTTTTTCTTGTAAGGCCTTGAGCGCCTCGATGCGGGCGCTCAGATCGGCCAAGCGGGACGACTCATTGTTCACAGCGGCTTGGCGGGTTCGGCGGTCTTCGTCCAGCGCGGGAACCTGATCCTGCAGGTCTTGCAAGCGGGCTTCCGATTCGGCAGACAGGGCCTCGGCCTCGGCCAACTGTTCTTGCAATTGCTGTAGGCGTGCTTCGTCGGGCGCGGCCAAGGCGTTTCGGTCGGCCAACAGGCGTTCGCGGCGCGTGTCGAGCTGGCGCGATTGTTCTTCAACGTTGCGCTGGTCTGCGGCCAACACCCCAATTTGCTGCTGCACTTGTACCACCGTGGCGCGTTGGGCAGTGGCGTCGTTTTGGGCTTTGCGCAGGGCCTCTTCCAGGTCAGGCAGCGCCATGGCTTGGTCTTCCACCTGCGCTGCCAGCGTCATGCTCTGGTCTTCGGCCATGGCGGCCTGCTCAGACAGGGTTTCCAGCTCGGCTTGGGCGTCTTGGCTGCGGGTCCCCCATTGCGTGGTTTGCTCGATCAGCTGCTGCAAACGCTGCTCGGCGCGCTGACGGCCTTCGACCACAAAGCGGATTTCAGCTTCGAGCTTTCCAACCTCGGCACTGGCTTCATAGAGTTTGCCTTGGGCTTGGTTGACCTCGTCACCTGCGGCGTAATGCGCTTGGCGGATGGTTTCCAAATCGGCTTCCACATGGCGCAGATCGGCCATGCGCGATTCAAGCGCATTGACCGCCTGGTCCACATCGGACTTCATTCGGCCTTGGTCAGCCTCGGCGTCGCGGCGCTTCAAAAACCACAACTGGTGCTGCTTGAGCGTGCTGTCGGCTTGCAGGTTGTTGTAGCGGTGGGCCACCTCGGCCTGCTTTTCGAGCTTTTCCAGGTTGGCGTTCAGCTCACGCAGGATGTCGTCGACCCGGGTCAGGTTTTCGCGGGTGTCCGAAAGACGGTTTTCGGTCTCGCGGCGGCGCTCTTTGTATTTAGAGACGCCCGCTGCCTCTTCCAGAAACAAGCGCAGCTCTTCTGGGCGCGACTCGATGATGCGGCTGATGGTGCCTTGGCCAATGATGGCGTAAGCGCGTGGCCCCAAGCCGGTCCCCAAAAACACGTCTTGCACATCGCGGCGGCGCACCGGCTGGTTGTTGATGTAGTAACTGCTGTTGCCGTCGCGGGTCAGCACGCGCTTGACTGCGATTTCGGCAAACTGGCCCCATTGGCCGCCTGCGCGGTGGTCTTCGTTGCTGAACACCAGCTCCACGCTGGCGCGGCTGGCGGGTTTGCGGGTGGTGGTGCCGTTGAAGATCACGTCCTGCATGGACTCGCCACGCAATTCGGACGCCTTGGACTCACCCAGCACCCAGCGCACCGCATCCATGATGTTGGATTTGCCGCAACCGTTAGGCCCGACCACGCCCACCAGCTGCCCGGGCAGTAGGAAATTGGTCGGTTCGGCAAACGATTTGAAGCCCGAAAGCTTGATGGAATTGAGGCGCACGGCGGTATCGGATCGGTAAAAAGGGCCAGCCCAAATGGCCAACACGGTGCAAAAGGTCAATGTTACCCGACAGGATGGTGATTGGAACGGTTCCAGCACTGCAAACTGACTTGAAGGCCCGCTGAACTTGGCGCGCATGCTCAGTGCGAACGATTGGCAATGGACTGAGTCCAAGCCTGCGCCCCATCTGACGCGCACCCCAAAATGACCGAGCAGATGAATTGACCATCAAATTACTGAGCTGCGACTCGGCTGGGGCCCATGGCCGTGCCTTCATCCGGGATAATCCAAGGATGAATCCCCTTCTTGCCAAGCTGCAACCCTACCCCTTTGAACGGCTCAAACAACTGTTCGCCAGTGTCACGCCCCGCCCTGACCTCAAGCCCATCAGCTTGGGCATTGGCGAGCCCAAGCACGCCACACCGGCTTTCATTCAGGAAGCACTCAAGGCCGCTGTCACCACGGGCCTGTCGGCCTACCCGGCCACAGCGGGCGAGCCAACGCTGCGCAAAGCCTGCGCCGCCTGGCTGCAAGCCCGATACCGTTTGACGCTGGAGCCGACCACCCAAGTGCTGCCGGTGAACGGCTCGCGTGAGGCCTTGTTTGCCCTGACGCAAACGGTGATTGACCCGAACCGCCCCGGTGCCACTGTGGTCAGCCCCAACCCGTTCTATCAAATCTACGAAGGCGCGGCGCTGCTGGCCGGGGCCGAACTGCACTATGTGCCCAGCGACCCGGCACGCAATTTTGCCAACGACTGGGACAGCGTGCCCGCCCAGGTCTGGGCGCGCACGCAGCTGCTGTTCGTGTGCTCGCCCGGTAACCCCACAGGCGCGGTGATGCCGCTGGCCGAATGGGCCAAATTGTTCGCGTTGTCTGACCAGCACGGTTTTGTGATCGCCTCCGACGAGTGCTACAGCGAGATCTATTTCCGCGAAGAGGCCCCCTTGGGCGGCTTGGAAGCGGCCCACCAGCTGGGCCGCACCGACTTCAAAGGCCTGATCGCCTTCACAAGCCTCTCCAAACGCAGCAACGTGCCTGGCCTGCGCAGCGGCTTTGTGGCGGGCGACGCAGCCATCATCAAACAGTTTTTGCTCTACCGCACCTACCACGGCAGCGCCATGAGCCCGGTGGTGCAAGCGGCCAGCGTGGCCGCTTGGGGCGACGAAGCCCATGTGGTGGACAACCGCAACCAATACCGCACCAAGTTTGCCCAAGTCACGCCCGTGCTGGCCGACGTGCTCGACGTGAAACTGCCCGACGCGAGCTTTTACCTTTGGGCAGGTGTGCCCGAGGGCTGGCATGGCGACGACGCGGCATTTGCCCGGGCGCTGTACGAAGCCGAAAGCGTCACGGTCTTGCCTGGGAGCTACCTGGCGCGTGACTTCAACGGCAAAAACCCCGGCCAAGGCCGCATCCGCATGGCCTTGGTGGCCGAGACCGCCGAGTGTCTGGAAGCGGCTGAACGCATCGCACGCTTTGTGCGAGCACACCCCAACAAGGTCTGAGCCATGAACGCCACCACTTGCCACAACACCCTTCGCCTGGCCGAGCAACTGATCTCCAAGCCATCGGTCACGCCAGATGACGCCGGTTGCCTGGACCTGATCGCCGACGCCCTGAAGCCGCTTGGCTTTGTTTGCGAGTTCATGGACTCAGGCCCAGACACCTTTCGCGTACGCAACCTGTGGGCCAAACGCGCCGGGCGCTCGGGCCAGACTTTGGCGTTTGCAGGGCACACCGACGTGGTGCCTACCGGGCCGCTCGCGCAATGGGACAGCGACCCCTTCACCCCCACCCACCAAGACGGCAAGTTGTTTGGGCGCGGCGCGAGCGACATGAAAACCTCGCTGGCGGCCATGGTGGTGGCCGTGCAAGAGTTTCTGTCTCAAAACCCCAACCCCGCTTTGGGCATCGCCTTTTTGCTGACCAGCGACGAAGAAGGCCCTGCGCTCGACGGCACGGTGGTGGTGTGTAAAGCGCTCCAGGCCCGTGGCGATGCGCCAGAGTTTTGCATCGTGGGCGAACCCACCTCGGTGCTGCAGACCGGCGACATGATCAAGAACGGCCGACGCGGCACCCTGAGCGGCAAGCTCACCGTCAAAGGCGTGCAAGGCCACATCGCTTACCCCCACCTGGCCGACAACCCGATCCACCGCCTCGCCCCGGCGCTGGCCGAACTGGTCGGCATCCGTTGGGACGAGGGCAATGCGTTTTTCCCGCCCACCAGCTGGCAAGTCAGCAACATCCACGCGGGCACGGGCGCGAGCAACGTGATCCCCGGCGACTGTGTGGTGGACTTCAACTTCCGTTTTTGCACCGAGTCCACACCCGAGAGCCTGCAGCAGCGCTTGCAAGCCGTGCTGGACCAGCATGGCCTGCAATACGCGTTGAAATGGACCATCGGTGGCCTGCCCTTTTTGACCACACCAGGCACCTTGGTCGCCGCCATTCAAAAAGCCATTGCCGACGAAACTGGCCTCACCACCGAGCTGTCCACCACAGGTGGCACGAGCGACGGGCGCTTCATTGCTCAAATTTGCCCGCAGGTCATCGAGTTTGGCCCACCCAACGCCACCATCCACAAGGTCAACGAGCATGTGGCCTTGAGTGACATTGCGCCGCTCAAAGCCATTTACCGCCGCACGCTGGAGCAAATCAACCAGGGCTTGTCCGCATGAGCGCCATGACCTTGTCTGCGCTGATGGCGCAGTCCGCCGCCCAACTCGACAAGGCCGAAGTGGCCTTCGGCCACGGCACCCAAAACGCCTTTGACGAAGCCGCCTGGCTGGTGCTGTGGCGAATGGGTTTGCCGCTCGACAGCGATTTGGACGAACTGGCCGAGCAAAACGTGACACCCGAGCAGCAAGCGGCTTGTGCTGCACTGATCGAGGCACGCATCACCACCCGCAAGCCCGCGGCTTACCTCACACAAGAAGCTTGGCTGCAAGGCGTGTCTTTTTACATCGACGAGCGCGCCATCGTGCCGCGCAGCCTCATTGCCGAAGTGTTGGCCGATGGCACCATCGACGCCTGGCTGAGCGACCAGACCCATCAAGTGCTGGACCTGTGCACCGGCAACGGCAGCCTGGCTGTGCTGGCGGCGCTGGCCTGGCCAGAAGTGCAAGTGACCGGGGCTGACATTTCGCATGACGCTTTGGCCGTAGCGGCCATCAACACCGAGCGCCACGACCTGCAGTCGCGCGTGACGCTGTTGCACAGCGATGGCCTGTCTGCGCTGCCCGGTCCGTTTGATCTCATCTTGTGCAACCCGCCTTACGTGTGCCAAGCCAGCATGGACGCCCTGCCCGCCGAATACCGCGCCGAGCCTGAAGTGGCACTGGCCGGAGGCTCGGACGGCATGGACTTTGTGCGGCAATTGTTCAGGAACGCACCTTCGCGGATGAGCGAACACGCGGTGCTGGTGCTCGAAATCGGCAACGAGGTGGACCACTTCATCGCCGCTTTCCCTGAACTCGAAGTCGCTTGGCTGGACACCAGCGCGGGAGACGACCAGGTTTTGCTGATCTCGCGTGAAGCCCTGCTCAGCTTGTAAAAGCTCTCCCTGCTGGTTGGGGAAACGACCCAACTTTCAACGCGCCATCTCACTGACACGCACATCGGCGAAAATGGCGGGTTATGCCCTTTGAGGTCAGTCCCTCCAAACTGACCCTGCTCCCCCATACCGGCATCTGTTCCGGACACTGCTTTTCATGATCAATCTAAAAAACGTCACCCTCCGCCGAGGCACCAAGGTGCTGCTGGACAAAGCTTCTGTCACCCTCAACCCCGGAGAAAAAGTCGGTCTGGTGGGGCGCAACGGGGCGGGTAAATCCACCTTGTTTGCGTTATTCAACGGCAGTTTGACCGAGGACGGCGGCGACTTTGAAATGCCGCGACAGTGGCGCATGGGCCAAGTGGCACAAAACATGCCCGAGACCGACCAGCCCGCCGCTGACTTTGTGCTGGAAGGTGACACCCGCTTGGCCGAGTTGCGCCAACGTTTGGTGGTGGCCGAAGCCAGTGGCGACGGCATGGAAATGGCCCACGTTTACACCGACTTGGCCGACGCCGGGGACCACGACGCCATGCCGCGCGCAGAAGCACTGATTTTGGGTCTGGGCTTTCGGGTGGACGAGCTCAACAACCCTGTCAACAGCTTTTCAGGCGGCTGGCGCATGCGCTTGCAGCTGGCCCGCGCACTGATGTGCCCGTCTGACATCCTGATCTTGGACGAGCCCACCAACCACCTGGACTTGGATGCGCTGGTCTGGCTTGAAGCTTGGCTGCAGCGCTATGCAGGCACGATGATCGTGATCAGCCACGACCGCGAATTTTTGGACGCAGTGACCAATGTCACCTTGCACATCGACCACGCCAAACTCACCCGCTACGGCAGCAATTACAGCGGCTTTGAAATCCTGCGCGCCCAGCAGATGGAATTGCAACAGGCCTCGTTTTCCAAGCAGCAAGACAAGATCGCCCACCTGCAAAAGTTCATCACCCGCTTCAAAGCCCAGGCCAGCAAAGCCAAGCAGGCGCAAAGCCGCGTCAAGGCGCTCGAGCGCATGGAAAAAGTGGCCCCGCTGTTGGCCGATGCCGAATTCACCTTCGGCTTCAAGGAACCCAACAACCTGCCCAACCCGATGCTGGCCATCAGCGATTCGAGTTTTGGCTACACCGTCGACGACGAGCCCAAAGCCATCTTGCAAGGCGTCAGCAAATCGGTGTTGGCGGGCCAGCGCATCGGCATTTTGGGGGCCAACGGCCAAGGTAAATCGACCCTGGTCAAAACCATTGCCCGCACCATGCCGCTGCTGGCGGGCACGCTGACCGAGGGCAAAGGCCTGAACATTGGCTACTTTGCGCAGCAAGAACTCGATGTGCTGCACCCGAATGACAACCCGCTGGAGCACATGATCCGCTTGGCCAAAGAGCTGGGCAGCAACGAGCCCAGCCGTGAGCAAGACCTGCGCAACTACTTGGGCACCTTCAACTTCAGTGGCGACATGGTCAAGCAGGCCGTCGGCTCCATGAGCGGCGGCGAAAAAGCCCGCCTGGTGCTGGCCATGATCGTGTGGCAACGCCCCAACTTGCTGCTGCTGGACGAGCCCACCAACCACTTGGACTTGGCCACGCGCGAAGCGCTGTCCATGGCGCTCAATGAGTTCGAAGGCACCGTGATGCTGGTCAGCCACGACCGCGCTTTGCTTCGTGCCGTGTGTGACGAATTCTGGATGGTGGGCCGGGGCAAGGTCGATCCGTTCGACGGCGACCTGGACGACTACCAAAAGTACTTGCTGGAAGAGTCCAAGCGCTTGCGTGAAGTGGCCAAAAACGCCGCACGCGAAACGCTCACAGCCCCGGTGGCGGCACCGCTCAGTGCAGCCACTGACGCAGCTTTGGCCAAGGCTGCAGCACCGGCTGAGGTGACAGCCGCCAAAGTGACGCCCTCTTTGCCCGCACAGGGCACCAGCGCCGGCCTGAGCAGCGCCGAACAACGCAAACTCGATGCCCAAAAACGCCAACAATTGGCAACACAAACCCGGCCACTGAAACGGGAGTTGGAACAAAATGAACATCGCATGGCCAGCATCACAACAGAAAAAACACAGCTGGAAGCCTTGTTGACCACGCCGGTCTCACCGGCAGACATGGCCGATGCCGGCCGGCGTTTGAAGGCCTTGAGCGACGAAGTGGCAGCGCTGGAAGAGCGCTGGTTGGTGTTGACTTCTTTGCTCGAAGAAGCCACGGCAAGCTGACGGGGATCGCAGCATTGTTCAACAATGGTCGGGCCATGGTGGCCCGACTGTTTGATTTCCGTTGTGCCGTTCGCAAATCAAACGACCATGAAAAAAGCACTTTGGACCGAAGTACAAAGTGCTTTTAAAACTGGTGGGACCAGCGGGGGTCGAACCCACGACAAACGGATTAAAAGTCCGCTGCTCTACCAACTGAGCTATGGTCCCTTTGCTGCTGTGTTGTGCACTGTAGCAAGACTCAAATTATAGCGTCATTTTTTAGTCACCTTTGGGGTCGCAGCTAAAAAATTCAAAATTTCTGATGCTGCACACATCCCGAAGGTGGCCGTTACCCCCACGACCGATCCATAGCCGTGGCAGTTGAGCGAACCATCGCCCTCCAACGCGCAAGAGGCATCAGGCGGCGCCACCGCTTCACGGCTGAATACACCTTGTATGCCGATGCTTTTGCCGCCCTTGGGTGCACCATGGTGTTTGCGCAAGCGGTAACGCAATTGCGCCAAGAGCGGGTCGTGCGTGATGCGGCTCAAATCGTCCACATCGACTTTGTGCGCCAAGCGTTTGCCCCCGGCTGCACCCACGGTGATAAAACCCACCGCATTGACCAACGCCCATTGGGCCATCGCCACCTTGGCTTTGACTTGGTCGCAGGCATCGATCACCGCATCGGGCATGCAGGGCAACACAGAGGGCCAGTTCTCGGGGCTTACAAAATCGTCCACCGCATCGACTTGGCATTGCGGGTGAATCAAGGCGATGCGCTCTTGCATGGCCAACACTTTGGATTGGCCAGTGGTGGTGCTGAGGGCATGGATCTGGCGGTTGATGTTGGACTCTGAAATGTGGTCCATGTCGATCAGCGTCAAGCGGGCCACACCACTGCGGGCCAGCGCTTCAGCCGCCCATGAGCCCACTCCCCCGATGCCGGCCACCACCACATGCGCTTGCCGAATGCGCTGAGCGCCGTCCACACCGTACAGGCGTTGCAGTCCGCCAAAGCGGCGCGAGGCTTCGTCTTCTTCGTTCATCGAGCGCAATAGGCTGGTGTTCATGAGATGAGGGTCTGCGGCTTTGAGCAGCTCAGGCCTGGCGCAGTTGCCATTGCACAGCGGCGGTGGTGCCCGCAAAAATGCCCAGCACTGCCAAAAAACTGCCCAAACTCAAGGTGGACATGCCACTCAGGCCTTGGCCAAAGGTGCAACCCATGGCCAGCACGCCCCCGACACCCATCAACGTCCCGCCGACGATGTGGCGCACCAAATCATCGCGGTGGGAAAAACCCTCCCAGCGGAAAGTGCCTTGCGCCAGGGCACTCAGACAAGACCCCACCAAGATGCCCGCCACAGTGACCATGCCCAGTGTCAGCCGCTTGGAGCCGTCGCTGTAGTACATGAAGGCGTCCAACCAATAAGCCACAGGTGCGGTAAAACTCAGGGCCTCCATGCGACCACTGTGGGTGGTCAGGAAAACCGGGGCCAGGGTTTCAGGATGTTCGGGGACAAACCCCAACACCCCGCTGACCCACCAAAGCCCCACCACCACACACCCCAAACCAGCGCCGGCAATCCAATTGAAAAGCGTGTTGAAACTGCGCTCTTTGACCACCCAAGCCAGCAAAACCAAGGACACCAGCAGTGCGCAAAGGCCCATACCCGTAGGCAAGGACAGCCCCAGCAGCGCAGCGAGCCACTGTCCCGCAAAAGGTCCGTGTGCCAGGTCAACGCTCACGCTGTCCAAATACTGGACACGCCAAACGGCTGTGAGGCCGCGCATGGTGGCCATGGCTGCCACTGCCATGGCCAGTAAAACCACCAAAGACTTGAGGTTGCCTGCGGCCAGTCGGACCAGCGATTTGCTGCTGCAGCCCGAAGCGAGCACCATGCCCACACCAAACAAGCTGCCGCCCAGCAAGGCAGACAACCAGCTCAATTGGGGAGAGGCATAAATGGTTTGCAAGGGACTGAGCCAACCGGCCCAAGCCATCAGGCCGAAACCCAGCATGGCCACCGCCAACGCCAGCGCCCATTGGCGAAGACGGGTGGCGTCGCGCATGACCAACCAGTCACTGATGGCACCCATGGTGCAAAAGTGACCCCGGTGGATCAAGACACCTGCCAGAGCAGACAAAGCGAAACTGGCCGCCCAGACCTGGTAAGTCAGGTCCCGGACTTCATCCAGGGTGATGAAGGGCATGTACTTTCAGCGCAAGCGCCCAATTCGGTCTCGTGCCGTGGCCGCTGTCTCGGAGGAAGGATGGGCCGCGATCAAGTCTTCCAGCGTCTTGCGAGCGCCTTTGAGGTCCTTCGATTCAATTTGCACGTTGGAAATGGCCAACATGGCCTCGGGCGCACGGGGGTGGTTTGGTGCCATTTTGAGCAACTTCTGGAAGTTCGCCATGGCGTCTAAGTAGGCCTTGTTGGCGTATTGGGCATTGCCCAACCAAAACAGGGCCGATGGCACATAAGCGCTGGCACCGTAGCGCGTGACAAAAGCGTCCAGCGACTTTTGGGCTGCCACAAAATCGGCTTGTCGAAACAAGGCCATGGCTTTGTCGTAATCCAATTTCTCAGCCGGGTCCACTTGCACATCCTGCCCATCCAAGGACACGGTGACGGGCTCGAACCTGCGCAGACGGTCGTCCACATTGGCCATCACGTCTTTTTGGCGCAGCTGCAACTCGGTCAAGTCACGGGCCAGGCGCTCTTGGGCACCCAAGCTCTGTGCCAGCTCGGCCTTGAGCTTGTCGATCTGAGTTTGCAAGTCCAGCAAGGCACCGCGCAACTGGCTCGCCGTCTGGCTTTGTGCCTGCGTGTTTTGTTCAATCAGCGCTTGGTTGGCTGTTTGAGACTGCTCCAGCCGTTGGCGCAGCTCTAAGATGGCCCGGCGCGCCTCGTCATCTCCAAACAAGGCTGCATGGGAGGTACCCCAAGCGCCCAACAGAGCCACGGTCATTGCGATGCTGGACCAGCGCCAGCCTGAGCGAGGTTGAAACATGGCAGGCCTCAATAACGAATTTCAACGCGGCGATTTTGAGCCTGCTCGATTTCGGCGGCACCGATGGCCAACGGCTTTTCCTTGCCAAAGCTCACAGCTTCGAGCTGCGACTCGGCAACACCCAGCAAGCTCATGGCTTGACGAACGGCGTCTGCGCGCTTTTGACCCAGGGCCAAGTTGTATTCGCGCCCACCGCTGTCATCGGTATGGCCTTCGAGGCTGGCTTTGCGTTGTTTGTTGTTTTGGAGAAATTGGGCGTGCGAAGCGATCACTGGGCGAGCTTCCGCACGGATCACAAAACTATCGTAGTCAAAGAAAACCACATGGGCTACACCGACCGGGCCTTGACCGGCACTGGCCTGGTTGTCTGCCATGTTGGGCACATTGGTTTGCGCCCCCCCTTGTCCACTGCCGATCCCCTGAACGTCTACGCCAACGCCAGCACCTTTTGACGAGGCTGTTTTGTCCTCAACCGGGACATCGTCAAGCTTGACGCCTGAGGCGCAACCGGCCAAAAACAGACTGACCAGGACCACCGATAAAAATTGTTTTTTCATATTCAACCTCTTGAAAATTAAACCGATTAGAAATTCAGACATCAGGGCCGCACTGGGCCCCAATGGGGTTCGCGAAGGTCGCCGCCTTGCCCAGCCAGACGCGCTTTGATGCGGCCATCCAAAGTGGTGGTCATCAAGGCTTCTCCACCCTGCTGGGTGGCATACACCAGCATGCGGCTGTTGGGGGCAAAACTGGGGCGTTCATCGGCGTTGGTGTCGGTCAGCGCGGCCACCTGACCGGAGGCCAACTCCATCAAGTGCAGGCGAAAACCGCTGGACAAGCGCGAGACATAAGCAAGCCAACGGCCGTCAGGGCTGATGGCGGGGGAAATGTTGTAGTTGCCAGAAAAGGTGACTCGCTGCGCAGGTCCCCCCAAAGCCGGCATTTTGTAAATTTGCGGGCTGCCGCCACGGTCACTGACAAAATAAAGGGTCTGGCCGTCAGGTGAAAAGGCCGGTTCGGTGTTGATGCTGCCAAAAGTCAGGCGTTGGGGATCCCCGCCTTCCAAAGACACACGGTGCAGTTGTGAGCCCCCATCGCGGCTGAGCGTGGCCACCAATGAACGGCCGTCGGGTGCCCAAGCAGGCGCGCTGTTCGAGCCCTTGAAGTTGGCCACCACACGGCGTTTTCCGCTGGTCAGTTCGTGCACATAAACCACGGGTTTGCGTGACTCAAAAGAAACATACGCCAGATGGGTGCCGGCGGGCGACCAAGACGGCGAGATGATGGGTTCTGGACTGCTGAGGGCGGAGCGCGCGCCTTGCCCGTCAGAGTCGGCAATCCACAGACTGTATCGCCCCGCCGACTTGGTCACATAGCTGATGCGAGAGCTGAAAACACCTGGTGTGCCGGTCATTTGCTGGTAAACCCAATCGGCCACACGGTGTGCAGACAGGCGCAAATCGGCTGCGCCCACCGAATCCTTGAACTCGGCCTTTTCTTGGCCCTTGACCGCATCCCACAGCCGAGCGCGAACGTCGTAACGGCCATTGGCCAAACGCGTCACGGAGCCTGCCACCAAGGCCTCGGCCGACAAAGGCCGCAAGGCTGCCCAATCGGGTCGGCTCAGCTCATCCAGCAGCAGCGATGCCGAAGGCAAAGGCTTGAACTGTCCGCTGCGGGCCAGATCAGCCTGAACAATTTCAGCGATTTTTTCAGGGACCAAACCCTCGCCCTTGAACGGGGCCACGATGACGGGCAGTTGTGTCAAACCGACGCCAGTGACCTCAACCCGGAACTGGGCCCAAGCGCCGCTGGTCAGGCCCAACAAGGCCCAGGCAGCGAAAAAACGAGCAGCCCAGCGGGCAGATGAAGAAAACAGGTTCATGTCCATCAACAATTCAGGTGGTCCAATGAAAAGTCTGATCGTACACCGTCACGCTTGTATTTCCACCCTTAATCCTGTGTTGGTAACAAGAAGAAACAAGATTACGGCCAGAATATTCAAGACAGACTGGTGCCCCTGCCGGCTCAAGTCTGGGCTGCTTACAATCAACTGGCTCATGAACCCCTCCTCTCCCAGTCCCACAAGCACCACCAAACAGCCGGACATCCTCCAGCGATTGGCGCGTTTGAAGCCCTATTTCGTCCGCCAACGCGGTGTTTGGGCGCTGGCCATTGGGGCTACATTGGTCGCGGCACTGACTGAACCCTTGATTCCGGCCTTGTTCCAACCCTTGTTGGACAACGGTTTTGCCGAGAACAAATTGCCCCTGTGGTCGATTCCTGTGGTGGTCATCGGGTTGTTCACCCTGCGGGGAATGGCCCACTTTGTGGCGCAGTATGCGCTGGCACGCGTGACCAACGACGGCATGGAAAAACTGCGCAGCGATTTGTTTGCCAAACTGGTGCGGGCCGATTTGTCGCTGTTCAGCCGACAGTCGGCCAGTGCCTTGTCCAACACCGTGGTCTACGAAGTGCAAATTGGCGCATCGCAACTGGTGTCGGCCTTGATCGGCTTGACCCGCGACGGCTTCACCCTGCTGGCCTTGGTGGGGTATTTGATGTGGCTGAACTGGCAGCTCACCTTGGTGGTGTTCACGGTGGCGCCTGGCCTGAGCTGGATCATGAAAGTGCTCTCGCGCCGCTTGTACGGCCTGACCAAGGAAAGCCAAAAAGCCACCGACGACTTGGCCTATGTGGTGGAAGAAAACGTGCTGGCCCACCGCATGGTGCGGCTGCATGGGGCGCAAGGGCAACAAATGGGCCGTTTCAATGCACTGGGACAACGTTTGAGGCGGCTGGCCCTCAAGTCCACAGCGGCCTCGGCCGCCATGACACCGCTGACCCAGATCATGGCCGCTGTTGCTTTGTCGTTGGTGCTGATGATCGCGCTGGTGCAAAGCCGCGAAGCGGGGTCGTCCGCGACGGTGGGGGGCTTTGTGGCCTTCATCACGGCCATGTTGATGCTGATCGCGCCCATCAAACGTTTGGCCGATGTGGCCAACCCCATCACCCGAGGCTTGGCCGCGCTGGAGCGTGGCTTGGCCCTGATGCACGACGCGCCAGAAGAAAGCCAAGGCCAACACCAGACGCAGCGGGCAAGCGGCGCCCTTGAGTGGCAAGACGTGTCCGTCCAGTTCAACCCCGACGGTGCACCCGCATTGGCAAACATCCATCTGCGTGTGACGCCGGGCGAAACAGTGGCCCTGGTGGGCACATCGGGTGCTGGCAAAACCACGCTGATCCAACTGTTGCCGCGTTTTTTGAACCCGACCAGCGGCCAAGTCCTGCTCGACGGCGTGCCCCTGCCGCTGTGGCAGCTGGACAGCTTGCGCAGCCAACTGGCCATGGTGAGTCAAGATGTGGTGATGCTCAATGACACTTTGGCGGCCAATGTGAGCCTTGGCCACACGCCCAACCGCGACAAAGTGCGCCAATGTCTGGAAGCGGCCAATTTGTGGTCCCATGTTCAAACCTTGCCCCAAGGCATGGACACCGATTTGGGCCACAACGCCAACCAGCTTTCGGGGGGGCAGCGCCAACGCCTGGCGATTGCCCGGGCCTTGTACAAAGATGCCCCCATTTTGATTTTGGACGAGGCCACCTCGGCACTGGACAATGAATCCGAACGGCTGGTGCAGGACGCCCTGCAAAAACTGATGCAGGGCCGCACGACCTTGATCGTGGCACACCGGCTTTCCACCATCGAGCACGCCGACCGGGTCATCGTGATGGAGCGTGGCCACATCGTCGAGCAAGGCGCGCCCGCCGAGTTGCTGGCACGCGGTGGCGCTTATGCGCGACTGCACCACCGTGGTGAATGGGCCCCTGAGCTGAAGGCCTGAGAGGCCTCAGAGCAGCACGATGTCGTATTGCTCAGGCCCCAAACTGGCCTCGACTTGCAGTGAAATGGGTTTGGCAATGAAGTCCGATAAACCCGCCAAGTGCTGGCTTTCTTCGTCCAACAGCAAATCGATCACGGCCGAAGTGGCCACGATGCGAAATTCGCGTGGGTTGAACTGACGCGCTTCGCGCAGGATCTCGCGCAAGATGTCGTAGACCACCGAGCGCGGCGTCTTGACAATGCCCTTACCCTGGCAACTCGGGCAAGGTTCGCACAGCATGTGGGCCAAAGATTCGCGGGTGCGCTTGCGTGTCATCTCCAGCAAGCCCAGCGACGAAAATCCCCCAGCCATGGTCTTGACGCGGTCGCGCGCGAGTTGTTTGCGGAACTCGCCCAGCACCGCATCCTGGTGCTCGGCACGCGCCATGTCGATGAAGTCGGCAATGATGATGCCGCCCAAGTTGCGCAGGCGCAGTTGCCGCGCAATGGCCTGGGCCGCCTCCAAGTTCGTCTTGAAAATCGTGTCCTCAAAATTACGCGCTCCGACATAACCACCTGTGTTCACGTCCACCGTGGTCAAGGCCTCGGTTTGGTCAATGATCAGGTACCCCCCCGACTTGAGGTCCACCCGCCGGCCCAAGGCCTTGGCGATCTCCTCGTCAATGGCGTACAGGTCAAAAATCGGGCGCTCACCTTTGTACAGCTGCAGGCGCTCGGCCGCTTTGGGCATGAACTCCAGACCAAAGTTCTGCAGCTTGGCAAACTGCTCTTGCGAGTCAATGCGAATGCTTTGTGTGGCCTCCCCCACCAGGTCGCGCAACACGCGTTGCAACAGCGTCAAGTCCTGATGCAGGATCGAGGTGGGCGGCAGCCGCAAGGAGGCTTCTTTGATGCGGGCCCAGGTCTTGCGCAGGTAGGCAATGTCTTCTTGCAATTCTTCGTCGCTCGAATCTTCGGCATTGGTGCGCAAAATAAAGCCGCCCCCGGCCGTGCCGACCAAGGCTTGCACCCTTTGGCGCAGCGCATCGCGCTGGTCTGAAGGGATTTTTTGCGACACGCCAATGTGGTCGTCTTGGGGCAAGAACACCAGATGCCGGCCGGCAATGCTGATTTGCGTAGACAGGCGTGCACCCTTGGTGCCCATGGGGTCCTTGATGACTTGCACCATGATGGCGCGGCCCTCGAACACCTGTTTTTCAATCGGCACCAGCGGCTGACCCGTGCGGGCGGCTGCGGCCTCGCCTTCGGCGTGCTTCTGCCACACATCGGCCACATGCAAAAAGGCCGCCTTGTCCAAGCCAATGTCGATGAACGCCGATTGCATGCCGGGCAACACCCGAGAGACTTTGCCCAAATAAACATTGCCCACCAGACCGCGCTCGAGCGTGCGCTCGACGTGCAACTCTTGCACGGCGCCAAACTCCACCACCGCGACCCGGGTTTCCTGGGGAGACCAATTGACCAAAATATCTTGTTGCATGGAGGGCATCAGATGGGGGAAAGTGAAAAGCAAGCGAGAAACGGCCAATAGCCGTCGGCACTGGGTAGCAGAGGATTGCTCAACAGCGCACGCCGCATGCGCGCAGCAAGGCTGCGGTCTCAAAGAGCGGCAGACCCATGATGCCTGAATAACTGCCTTTGATCTGTTCAATATGGGCCGCTGCCCTGCCCTGCACCCCATAAGCGCCAGCCTTGCCCATGGGCTCACCCGTAGCCACATAGGCTTTGATTTGCGCAGTCGTCATGGGGGCAAAGCGCACCCAAGATTCGGACACCGCGCAAACGCGCTGGCGGCCTTTTTGAATGGCCACTGCGGTCAAAACCCGGTGCGACTGTCCTGACAGCCGCTTGAGCATGCGCAAGGCATCGGCGGGGTCAGCCGGTTTGCCCAAGATGTCACGGCCCAGACAGACGGTGGTGTCGGCGCACAGCACCGGAGCGGCGGGCAAGCCCTGGCGTTTCAAGCGCTGCACGGCGGCATCAAGTTTGAGGCCTGTGACCCGCGCCACATAACGCGCTGGCGCTTCTGCCCCGTGCACATCCTCTAAGGATTCGGCGTCTTCATCGGGACCGGCCAGCAGCAGCCGGTGGACCACACCGATTTGGTCCAGCAATTGGCTGCGCCGGGGGCTTTGAGAGGCGAGGTAAATGAAGTCGCTCATTCGCGGTGGTAAGGGTGATTGGCGTTGATGGACCAGGCGCGGTAGAGCTGCTCGATCAACAGCACCCGGGCCATGGCGTGGGGCAAGGTCAGGTCAGACAGGCGGATGCGTTCGTGTGCCGTTTGACGGAATTCGGGTTCCAGCCCATCAGGACCGCCAATCACCAAAGCCACATCGTCGCCGCCCAACTGCCAGTTGGTCAGGCGGGTGGCCAAGGCCTGAGTCGTCAAAGAGGTCCCGCGCTCGTCGAGCACCACGATGCGGGTGCCACGGGGAATGGCCGCTTCGATGCGCTGGCGCTCGGCCGCGTAAAGGTTGGGCAGCGTTTTGGAGCCACGAGGCTCTGTTTTCACCGCCTTGAGCTCGACCTTGAGCTCAGGCGGGAAGCGTTTGGCGTAATCGTCCCAAGCGGTCTGCGCCCAGTCTGGCACGCGCAGACCAACCGCCACGATCAGCAGCTTCATGCAAGGTCAATCGGCTTTGCGTCGGCTGGCCGCTTGCACCGGCTTGCGGGCCGGGGCTTTTTTGGCAGCAGGCTTGGCAGACTTGGCCGTAGGCTTGCCCACTGTTTTCAGGGTGGGTTTGCTGGTGGGACTGCTGGGTTTGGCCACGGACTTGACGGCGGTCTTGGCAGCCGTTTTGGACGCCGGCTTGGCCGCTGTTTTGGCAACCGATTTGGTGGCTGTCTTGGCTGCCGTTTTAGCTGCTGGTTTTGGTGATGCTTTGGCGGCAGGCTTGCTGGTTTTGGCCGGGGCCTTCAGGGCGGGCTTGGTTTTCGCAGCAGGCTTGGCGCTGGAGGTTTTGCTGGTGGCTTTTTTGGCCACGGAATTCTTGATGTGGCCCTTGACTTCGGCTGTCGCCTCGGGCTTGGGTGCGCCAAACTTCAAACGCACCGGTGTTCCACCCCAGATTTCTTCCAGGTTGTAATAAGTGCGGATGGTGGGCTGCATGACGTGCACCACGGCTGGGCCGCAATCGACAATGATCCACTCGCCATTGTCTTCGCCCTCAATGCGGGGTTTGCCAAAGCCGGCGTTGCGTACTTTGTCACGCACGCTGGCGGCCAAGGCTTTGGTCTGGCGGTTAGAAGTACCCGAGGCAATGATGACCCGCTCAAACAAGGAGGAAAGGTGCTCGGTGTCAAACACCTGGATCTCTTGGGCCTTGACGTCCTCGAGCGCGTCCACAATGGTTCGCTGGAGTTTTTGAATGTCTTTTTTGGCTGCGTTTTCGGTCATCAATGGGGCCTGTAAAGGTGGTGTTCGTGAATGTAGCGCTCAACAGCGGGGGGTACCAGACCGGTCAGGGCCTGCTCTGTGGCCGCCAGCACACGGATGTCCGTGGCACTGTGAGGCATCAGCGGCATGTCCAGAGACCGAATGCGCGCTTGCAGCGTGTCAGAAATGGGTGGGGGTGAAGCGGGGGCGCGCAAGTCCTCGTTCCACGCCCGCACGGACAGATCACGGCTTGCGGCGCAGATTATAGCGATGCGCCCGATTTCATCGATTTGGTGCCAAGATGACAGGGACCGCCGCTGGTCATCACCGAGCAACAAATACAGCTGCGCCTGCGGGTATTCGGCCGCCAATTCGCGCAGCGTGTCCACCGTGTAGCTGGGGCCGGTGCGGCGCATTTCACGGTCGTCCACAACCACCTGCGGCAAATGCCCATAGGCCAGGCGGGTCATGGCGAGCCGGTGTGCGGCTGGGCTCAAGTCACGCGGTTTGTGCCAGGCCTGGCCAGTAGGCAAGACTTGCACCTGATCGAGTTGCAGCTGGGCCGTGGCGGCCTCGACCAAAGCCACATGGGCCATGTGTGGGGGGTCAAATGCGCCTCCAAAAATACCCAAGCGCTGCACACAGGGCGTGGCGTTGGACATGGCAGACGCCAGGCTCAAACCCAATCCTTGGGCACCAGAAAATGGCTCAGCAATTGCGCCTCCGCAGAGCCGGGCGCGTCTTGCCTTTGGTAAGACCAGCGCACCTCGGGCGGCATGGACAGCAAGATCGACTCGGTGCGCCCGCCCGATTGCAAGCCGAAATGCGTGCCCCGGTCCCAGACCAAGTTGAACTCGACATAGCGACCGCGGCGGTAGAGCTGAAAGTCGCGCTCGCGCTCACCATAGGCGGTGTCCTGACGGCGCAGCACGATCGGCATGTAGGCCGTCAGCAGCGCATCCCCCACGCTTTGCATCATGGCAAAGCTTTGGTCCATGCCCAATTCAGAAAAGTCGTCAAAGAAAATACCGCCCACACCGCGCTGCTCGTGGCGGTGCTTGTTGCAGAAATAGTCGTCACACCATGTCTTGAAGCGCGGGTGCAGCCCCTCACCAAATGGGGTCAGGGCATCCTTGCAAGTCTGGTGGAAATGCACCGCGTCTTCGTCAAAGCCGTAATAGGGTGTGAGGTCCATGCCGCCACCGAACCAGGCCACGGGCGCCCTGCCCTCGGGCTTGGCGGCGATCATGCGCACGTTCATGTGCACCGTCGGTACATACGGGTTGCGCGGGTGAAACACCAGGGACATGCCCATGGCTTCAAAAGCCGAACCCGACAGCTCGGGGCGGTGCTGCGTGGCCGAAGGTGGCAACTGCGGCCCTGTGACGTGCGAAAAGCCACAACCAGCTCGCTCAAAGACCGGCCCCCCCTCCAGAATCTGGGTGATGCCACGGCCTTGGAGTTTTTCTCCTGGTCCTTTTTCCCAGGCGTCGGACAGAAAAGGGGTGCCATCCAACTCGGTCAAAGCCCCGGTGATGCGGGACTGCAGGCTCAACAGATAGTTTTTAACCGCATCGATGTCAAAAGTTGTGCTCATGGAATAAGGGTGCTGACGGTGAAAGGGCTCAAGCATGGGGCGAGGTTGACCTCGCATCTTGAGGCGGTGTTGAGGATGCGGGCATGGCTGGGCTCCAAGGCGTGATCGGCGCCATCTGGTGGGCATGAAAGCCTTGAACACCTTCAAAAACCTGGGCCATGTGGGCGTAATCTTGCGCCACTTGCCCGGTCAGTTGATAAAAATCCACCACGCTGAAGCGCCGCCGCCCCCAGTCGAGCTTGACCAATGCCAAAGGCACGTCCGCGCCAACCGCCAATTGGTAAAAACCACTGCGCCAGCCGGGGGTGTGGCTGCGTGTACCTTCCGGGGCCAAACTCAACCAAAGCAGCTGGTCTGCTTGTTTGTGCTGCTCAAAAACGTGCACCATTTGGCCCACCACACCACGGGAGGAGCTGCGGTTTATAGGAATGCCGCCCACCCAACGCATCCAGGTGCCCAACACTGGGATCTTGAACAAGGAATCCTTGCCCCAGAAGTGCGCCGGAATGCCCATCGCCCATTTGGCCAGCATGCCGATTGGGAAATCCCAATTGCTGGTGTGCGGGTACACAATGGCCACGCCCTGACGGGCAGGAAAGCCGTCAAAGTCGACTTGCCAGCCCATCAAATTGAGAATCCAGCGGGCCAGGCGCGAGCCTTTGAACGTCACGGGGTGGCGGGGCTTTGGGCTCATGCAATGGCTCGTGGCTCAGTTTTTGATGGCCCGGTGCCCAATGTCTTGGCGCATTTGCATGCCCTCAAACACAATCGGACTGGCGGTTTGGTAGGCCTTTTGCTGCGCCTGTTTGACCGAGTCGGACAGCGCGGTGACACACAACACCCGCCCGCCAGACGTCAGGGTTTGCCCGTCTTTGTCAATGGTTCCCGCATGAAAAACCATCGCATCTTCGTGGTCCTTGGGTAAACCCGTGATGGCATCGCCCTTGCGCGGATTCAAGGGGTAACCGGCTGCCGCCATGACCACGCCCAAAGCGACGCGGCGGTCCCATTCCATCTCCAAGGTGTCCAAGCTCTGCGAAGTGGCCGACAACAAGACCTCAAAAAGGTCCGACTTCAAGCGCATCAGGATCGGTTGCGTTTCGGGGTCACCCATGCGGCAATTGAACTCCAGGGTTTTGATGCGGCCTTGCGGGTCAATCATCAAGCCGGCGTACAAAAAACCGGTGTAGGTGATGCCGTCTTTTTCCATGCCCCGAATGGTGGGCAAAATGACTTCGCGCATGGCGCGGGCATGCACTTCGGCCGTGACCACGGGCGCGGGTGAATACGCCCCCATGCCGCCCGTGTTAGGGCCTTCGTCGCCGTCTTGCAGGCGTTTGTGGTCCTGGCTGGTGGCCAGGGCCGCCACATTCTTGCCATCGCACAGCACCATGAAGCTGGCTTCTTCGCCTTGCAAAAATTCCTCGATCACCACCCGTGCGCCGCCCGCGTTGTGTGACACACCCAAGGTGTTGTCCAGCAGCATGAAGTCGATCGCAGCGTGCGCTTCGGCCAGGGTCATGGCCACCACCACGCCTTTGCCTGCGGCCAGGCCGTCGGCTTTGACCACGATGGGTGCGCCTTTGAGGTCCACATAGGCATGGGCCAAAGGTGCGTCCGTGAAGGTCTCAAATTCAGCAGTGGGGATGCCGTGGCGTTGCATGAAGGCTTTTGAAAAAGCCTTCGAGCTTTCGAGCTGTGCGGCCGCTTGGGTGGGGCCGAAAATGCGCAAGCCATGGGTGCGAAAAATGTCCACAATGCCCGCAGCCAAGGGCGCTTCCGGCCCCACCAAGGTCAGGCCAATGCCCTGGTCCACAGCCCATTGGCGCAACAGCGCCAAGTCGGTGATCGGTACATTGATGAGATCCCTGTCTCTGGCCGTGCCACCGTTGCCCGGCGCCACATAGACCTGCTGAACTTTGGGCGACTGCGCCAGTTTCCACGCCATGGCGTGTTCACGGCCACCACTGCCAACAACCAATACTTTCATCCAACTTCCTTAATCTTCAAATTCGGCATTGTGGAAAACGTTTTGCACATCGTCCAAGTCTTCCAATATATCCAATAATTTTTGCATTTTGGCCGCTTCATCGCCGGCCAAAGACACAGAATTTTCTGCACGCCAGGTGACTTCGGCCATCTCAGCCAGCAAGCCTGCGGCTTCCAGCGCGTTTTTCACGGCCTCAAATTCTGCGGGTGTGGTCAAGACCTCGATCGCGCCCTCCTCGTCGGTGAGGACGTCTTCGGCACCGGCCTCCAACGCCACCTCCATGACACGGTCCTCCGACGTTCCTGGGGCAAAAATCAGTTGGCCGCAGTGCTTGAATTGAAACGCCACCGAGCCTTCGGTGCCCAGGTTGCCGCCGTGCTTGCTCAAGGCATGGCGCATTTCGGCCACAGTGCGCACCCGGTTGTCGGTCATGGTGTCCACAATGATGGCCGCGCCGCCGATGCCGTAGCCTTCGTAACGGATTTCCTCGTAGCTCACGCCTTCCAGGTTGCCCGTGGCTTTGTCCACGTTGCGCTTGATGGTATCGGCTGGCATATTCGCCGCCTTGGCCTTCTCAATGGCCAAGCGCAAACGGGGATTGGCGCTCACATCCCCGCCACCGGTGCGGGCCGCAACCATGATTTCGCGCACCACGCGGGTCCAAATACGTTGTCTTTTTTCGTCTTGTCGGCCCTTGCGGTGCTGAATATTTGCCCATTTACTGTGGCCAGCCATCGGGAATTCCTTGAATGTTGATTTAACCTAGAGGCTGGATTTTACTTTTCACGTAAGGGAGGAGATTTTCGATGGCTGAACCCATGTTGATTGCTCAAAATGCCCAGGCGCAGTGTCACCTGCTGCCGGGTCTCGCCAACCGCCACGGCCTGATCACCGGCGCTACCGGCACCGGCAAAACCGTGACCTTGCAAACCCTGGCCGAAAGCTTTTCGCGCATGGGGGTGCCGGTCTTCATGGCCGATGTCAAAGGCGATCTGACCGGGGTCAGCCAAGCGGGCAAGATCGGCGATAAGTTGGCCGCCGTGCTGCAAGACCGGGGGCTTGCACTGCCCGAGCCCCTGGCCTGTCCCACCACCCTGTGGGACGTGTTTGGCGAGCAAGGCCACCCGGTGCGCGCCACCATCTCCGACATGGGTCCTTTGCTGCTGACCCGCATGCTGGGCCTGAACGACACCCAAGCTGGGGTGCTGAACCTGGTGTTCAAAATCGCCGACGACAACGGTTTGCTGCTGCTGGACATGAAAGACCTGCGGGCCATGCTGCAGTTCGTCGGGGACAACGCCAAGCAGTTCACCACCGAGTACGGCAACATCAGCGCCGCCAGCATCGGGGCGATTCAGCGAGGCTTGGTGCAAATCGAGACCCAGGGTGGTGACAAGTTTTTCGGCGAGCCCATGCTCAACATCGAAGACTTCATGCAAACCGACGCGCAAGGCCAAGGGGTGGTGAACATCCTGGCAGCCGACAAGCTCATGAATTCGCCGCGCCTGTACGCCACCTTCTTGTTGTGGATGCTGTCGGAGCTGTTCGAGGTTCTGCCCGAAATCGGCGATCCGGACAAACCCAAGTTGGTGTTCTTTTTTGACGAGGCGCATTTGCTGTTCAAGGATGCGCCTGCGGTCTTGGTCGAGCGCATCGAGCTGGTGGTGCGACTGGTGCGCTCCAAGGGCGTAGGGGTGTACTTCGTCACGCAAAACCCGCTGGACATCCCCGACAGCGTGCTGGGCCAGTTGGGCAACCGGGTACAGCACGCGCTGCGCGCCTACACCCCGCGTGACCAAAAAGCCGTGAAATCGACGGCGCAAACCATGCGCCCCAAGGCGGGCTTGGACATCGAGGCGGCCATCACCGAGCTGGCCGTGGGCGAGGCCCTGGTGAGCTTTCTGGATGCCAAGGGCCGCCCCTGCGAGACCGAGCGGGTGTTTGTGCTGCCGCCGGGCAGCCAGCTTGGGCCCATCACCGCCCCTCAGCGCCAAGCACTGGTTCAGGGCTCGTTGGTGGCCGGGGTGTACGAACAAGCCCTGGACCGGGAGTCGGCTTATGAGCGCATCAAGGGCCAGGCCACAGCGGCTGGCCAAGCCGCCTCCGCCGCCTTGCCGGGCCAGGCACCGGCTGCGGCAGAGCCTGCCAGCGGTGGCTTGATGGGCAGCCTCTCCGACATGCTGTTTGGCAGCACCGGCCCGCGTGGTGGTCAACGCGATGGTGTGGCGCAAATGGTGGTCAAAAGTGCCGTGCGCACCGCAGGCTCGGCCATTGGCCGGGAAATCGTGCGCGGCGTGCTGGGCAGTTTGCTGGGCGGCAGTCGGCGCAGGTAGTTTGCCGGTGCCAAGCCCGCTGGCCATTGCCTCTCGTGGGTTGAAAGACGGATTGAACACAAAAAAAGGCCCCAAGGGGCCTTTTTTTGCATCGCGCAACGCGCTCAGCTTGCCGTAGCTTCTTCAGGCTCAGCCGGCTCAGAACGTGAGGCACGGCTTTCTTTCTTCGGGGTGGGCGTGATGTCCAGCAGCACCTCGTCCTTGGCATCGATGTCCACCGTCAGGCGACCACCGTCGATCAGGCGGCCAAACAACAACTCGTCGGCCAAGGCCTTTCGGATGGTGTCCTGGATCAGGCGCTGCATCGGGCGAGCGCCCATGAGCGGATCGAAGCCCTTCTTGCCCAAGAACTTTCTCAAGGCGTCGGTGAAAGTCACTTCCACCTTTTTCTCGCCCAACTGGGTTTCCAGCTGAAGCAAGAACTTGTCGACCACGCGCAAGATGATTTGCTCGTCGAGTGGCTTGAAGCTCACAATGGCGTCCAGGCGGTTGCGGAACTCGGGCGTGAACAGGCGCTTGATGTCGCCCATTTCGTCCCCGGCCGCGCGCGGGTTGGTGAAGCCAATGGTGGCCTTGTTCATGGTCTCGGCCCCCGCGTTGGTGGTCATGATGATGATCACATTGCGGAAGTCGGCCTTGCGTCCGTTGTTGTCGGTCAAGGTGCCGTGGTCCATGACCTGCAACAGCACGTTGTAGATGTCCGGGTGGGCTTTTTCGATCTCGTCGAGCAAGAGCACGCAGTGCGGCTTCTTGGTCACGGCTTCGGTCAACAGGCCACCCTGGTCAAAGCCCACGTAGCCCGGGGGCGCACCGATCAGGCGGCTCACGGCGTGGCGCTCCATGTACTCGGACATGTCAAACCGAATCAGGTCGATGCCCATGATGTAGGCCAACTGCTTGGCCGCCTCGGTCTTGCCCACACCGGTGGGGCCAGAGAACAGGAAAGAGCCAATCGGCTTGTCGGTCTTGCCCAGGCCGGAGCGGGCCATCTTGACTGCAGAGGCCAGTACTTCAATGGCTTTGTCTTGGCCGAACACCACCGATTTGAGGTCACGCTCGATGGTCTGCAGCTTGCTGCGGTCGTCGTTGGACACGTTGGCCGGCGGTATGCGGGCGATCTTGGCCACAATGTCCTCAATCTCGGCCTTGCCAATCGTCTTTTTGCGTTTGGAGGCGACTTGAATGCGCTGGGCAGCACCGGCCTCATCGATCACGTCAATCGCCTTGTCGGGCAACTGGCGGTCGTTGATGAACTTGGCCGACAACTCGGCTGCGGCCTGCAATGCGGCAATCGTGTATTTGACGCTGTGGTGGTCTTCAAAGCGGCTCTTGAGGCCTTTGAGGATGTCCACGGTCTCGGACACGGTGGGCTCGACCACGTCCACTTTCTGGAAACGGCGGCTCAGGGCAGCGTCTTTTTCGAAGATGCCACGGTACTCGGTGAAGGTGGTCGCACCGATGCACTTGAGCTGACCGCTCGACAGGGCAGGCTTGAGCAGGTTGGAAGCATCGAGCGTGCCGCCCGAAGCTGCGCCCGCACCGATCAGGGTGTGGATTTCGTCGATGAACAAAATGCCGTTGGGCTTGTCCTTGAGCGACTTGAGCACGCCCTTGAGGCGTTGCTCGAAGTCACCCCGGTACTTGGTGCCAGCCAGCAGTGCGCCCATGTCCAGCGAATACACCGTGGCTTCGGCCAGGATGTCGGGCACGGTGCCCTGCGTGATGCGCCAGGCCAGGCCTTCGGCAATCGCCGTTTTGCCCACACCGGCTTCACCCACCAGCAGCGGGTTGTTTTTGCGGCGGCGGCACAGGATTTGGATCGTGCGTTCGACTTCGTATTCACGGCCAATCAGCGGGTCGATCTTGCCTTCTTTGGCCGCCTGGTTCAGGTTGTTGGTGAACTGCTCCAGAGGCGAGGCTTTTTCGTTGCGCTCACCGCCGTTGGCCTCTTCGGCTTCATTGCTGGCGGGCGCGTCGGATTTGGCCGCTTCGGGCGGGTCGGTCTTGCGAATGCCGTGGGCGATGAAGTTGACCACATCCAGGCGCGTGATGCCTTGCTGGTGCAAGTAATACACGGCGTGCGAATCTTTTTCGCCAAAGATGGCCACCAGCACGTTGGCACCGGTCACTTCTTTTTTGCCGTTGCCGGTGGACTGCACATGCATGATGGCCCGCTGGATCACGCGCTGGAAACCCAGCGTGGGTTGGGTGTCCACCTCTTCAGCGCCAGCCACCTGGGGGGTGTTGTCTTTGATGAAGTTGCTCAAGGCTTTGCGCAGGTCATCGATGTTGGCAGCGCAGGCGCGCAGCACCTCGGCCGCGCTGGGGTTGTCCAGCAGAGCCAGCAGCAAATGCTCGACGGTGATGAATTCGTGGCGTTGTTGTCGGGCCTCAACAAAGGCCATGTGCAAGCTGACTTCCAATTCTTGGGCAATCATGTGATTTCCTTATGCCTTGCTGAGAGATAGAGATGAATGGGATGTGGGGGGCATTGGTGTTTATTCAATGGGTTCGCTCACACATTGCAAAGGATGACCGGATTGCTTGGCCGCATCCAGTACCTGATCGACCTTGGTGGCGGCCACGTCCCGGGAATAAACCCCGCAAATGCCTTTGCCGTCCAGGTGGATTTTGAGCATGATTTGGGTGGCTGCTTCGCGGTCTTTGCTGAAAAACTCCTGGATCACCATCACCACGAATTCCATGGGGGTGAAGTCGTCGTTGAGCATCGCCACCTGGTACATCTGGGGCGGTTCGATTTTTTGGGCACGGCGTTCGAGCACCACCGCGTCGCCGCCTTCGGGCGGTCGGGGTGTCACTGTCGGCAGCGTGGGGTTGGAAGTTTTTTTCGTTGCCATGATTTCATTCTATCGATGCTTTCAAGCCCTTTGGGGCTGGGGTAAGAAAAGTCTTTGGGCCTGACGGCCAATCCTGCCGACCCCGGGAAAACCTCACATTGACAAATTCACTCAGAATTACTCAAACTGTTCCATCTAATAAAAACACGGAGACATCGTATGCCCAGTGGTACGGTCAAATGGTTCAACGATGCCAAAGGTTTTGGTTTCATCCAACCCGACGGCGGCGGTGCAGATGCATTCGCCCACTTTTCGGCCATCCAGATGGCCGGTTTCAAAACCCTCAAAGAAGGCCAAAGGGTCCAGTTTGAACTGACTTCTGGGGCCAAGGGCTTGATGGCCGCGAACATCCTGGCGGACGAGCCCGGCGATTCAAACTTGTTACTGAGCGCTCAGGATACAGAACAATCGAACTCGGCCACCGCCTCCCCGCAGCCCGCAGACGAGCCGCCAACCGTTTCCAAAGCGGCTGAAGACACCCCAGCCAGCTGATCTGCACAGCGACATCCTCGCCGTTTACCAGCGGACGGTCCAATGGCGTGAACAGCCGCTCGGCAAGCGTTATCCTTGGGGACCGAACTTTGCAGCTTTGCACCCCATGACCCAGACCGCTCATCCCTTTTCAAACGTGTCTCTTGGGCTTCGGCTCCAGCCGTCACTGCGGGGCTCACGTACCGCCCCATGGCTGATCGCCTTAGGTTTGCTTGCTGGGGGCTCCCAAGCGCTGGCCCAGCCCCAAGCCCCCCAGCTTGACTTGGCTCGCACGCAGCTCTCTGCCGGCATGCACCGCTTGGAAGTTCAATTGGCCCAAACCCCAATGCAGCGCCAAATCGGGCTGATGTGGCGCAAGAACATGCCGATGCATGAAGGCATGCTGTTTGTGTTCGAGCAAGCAACAACCCAGTGCTTTTGGATGCGCAACACACTGATTCCCTTGACGGCTGCTTTTGTAGAGGACGATGGCACCATCGTCAACATGGCCGACATGCAGCCTCAAAGCGACGACTCGCACTGCTCTGACAAACCCGTGCGCTTTGTGCTGGAAATGAACCAAGGCTGGTTTGCCAAACGGCAAATCAAACCGGGTTACAAACTCGGCGGCGTGGTGTTCAACAAACGACCCGGCTGAGTGTCAAACACCCCAGACCAGATCGGACGGTTCGGCCACACAGTACTTGAGCAGTTTGACCATGGGGCTGGCGCGTTGCGCCAGTCGCACCGAGTCCAGAGCCTCGTCCATGGCGTCCTGCAGCGCATCTGGCGTCACCTCGGGTGTTTGGGCCTCATGGCTGCGCTCTGCACGGGCCGCCTCATCTTGGGCGACGGCTGACTCCAGTTTGGCAATAGCGGCTGGCACATTTTTCGCCAGAATAATCCCTTGATCGGGGTCGTCACCCAGCATGATTTTGAGCAACCTGCGGGCATCGGCCTCCAGCATGATGAGGTCACTGGTGACTTGGGATTTGAACTTGAACAGCATGGGCACTCCAATCAGGAATGATTCAGCGGCCCACCGTCTCCACACCTTCGTCGTCAACAGCATCGCCCTGGATCAAGGCCTTGAGTTTATGGCTGGCATGGAAGGTCGCGACACGACGTGCATCAATAGGAATCAATTCTCCGGTGCGTGGGTTGCGCCCGGGACGCGCGGCCTTGGTGCGGATCTGGAAATTGCCGAAGCCGGAAATCTTCACATCGTCACCCGCGATCAGGCTGTCCACCATCAGATCAAAAAACGCATCGACCATGTCCTTGGACTCGCGCTTGTTCAAGCCGATCTGCTCGAACAGCAAACCGGCCAGATGCGCCTTGGTCAGGGCCGGGGTTTCCAGAGATTCAAAACTGATTTGCATGGCACGCAATCAGCTACGCAAGCGGGCAGAAACCCGCTCGGACAGGTTGGACATGATGGCCCCCATGGCGGCTTCGATCTGGGCATCGGTCAAGGTGGCCTCGTCGCTGTGCAAGCTCAAACGCACCGCCAGGCTTTTCTCGCCCACAGCCAAGCCGCCAGCGGCTTCAGCCTTGGGGCGATAGACATCGAACAACACCGCATGGCGCAGCAAACCTTGGGTCGGAGCGCTGTGGATGGCCTGCATCAACTGGGCATGGGTGACCTGCTCGCGCACGATCACGGCGATGTCGCGCTCCACCGCTTGCATCTTCGCCACGGGCTGGGCCACGGGCACGCTGCGCTGGGTGACCGCGTCCAAGTCCAGCTCGAACACGACAGGCGCATGCGGCAAGTCCCAAGCCTGACGCCAGCGCGGGTGCAATTCACCCACATGACCGATCACCCGGCCTTGCAGCAGCACTTGGGCCGAGCGTCCGGGGTGCAAGGCGGGGTGTTCGGCGGCCACGAATTCGGCTTGGGCCGGGGCCAGCAAGCGCTCGACATCGGCTTTGACATCGAAGAAATCCACAAGGCGCGACTTGCCTGTCCAACTCAAAGGCTCCAAGGGGCCCCAGGCCATGCCTGAGACCTTCATAGGCTGGTCGAAACCTTGCACGGTGGCGTCGCTGTCCACCACGCTCGCATCACGCAAGAACACGCGGCCCAGCTCGAACACGCGCACGCGGTCGGCCTTGCGGTCGGCGTTGAACTTGACGACCTGCAGCAGTGAGCCGATCAGGCTCGAGCGCATCACGCTCATCTGACTGGCGATCGGGTTGAGCAGGCGAATCGGGTGGGCGTTGCCCGCCAAGTCGTTTTCCCAAACTTCTTCGACAAAGCTGTAGTTGATGGTTTCCTGGTAACCCAGCGCGGCGATGGCCCGGCGCACGGCCGACGGGCTGCGCTCAGTCTCAGGGCGCACTTTGGCAGTGATGGGGGCCAGAGGCGGGTTTGTGGGCAGGTTGTTGTAGCCCACCATGCGGGCCACTTCTTCAATCAGGTCTTCTTCAATCTGCAAATCGAATCGGAAGCTGGGCGGCGTGACGGTGACGGTGCCCTCCCCCTCGGCCACTTGCAAACCCAGGCCTCGCAATGCGTTAGCGCATTGCTGCTGGGTCAAAGGCATGCCAATCACTTTGACCGCACGGGCCACGCGCAGGGTGACGGGCTTGATGGCTGGAATGTTCAGAATCTGGTCGTCGACGGGGCCGACTTGTGTGTCGGGCGTGCCGCAAATGTCGAGCACCAATTGGGTGATGCGCTCAATGTGTTCCACCGTCAGTTGCGGGTCCACGCCACGCTCAAAGCGGTGACCGGCATCGGTCGAGAAGTTGAAGCGGCGCGAACGGCCTGCGATCGAGGTAGGCCACCAAAAGGCAGCTTCGATGTAGATGTTTTGGGTGTCGTCTGACACGGCAGTTGCGTCACCACCCATGATGCCGGCCAATGACTCGACCTGGGTGTCGTCGGCGATCACACCGACCTTCTCGTCCACGGTCACGGTGTTGCCGCTGAGCAGTTTGAGCGTCTCGCCGGGCTGGCCCCAGCGCACCTGCAAGCCGCCGTGGATCTTGTCGAGGTCAAAAATGTGCGAAGGGCGACCGAACTCGAACATCACGTAGTTGGAGATGTCCACCAAGGGGCTCACGCTGCGCTGACCGCAACGGGCCAGGCGGTCGACCATCCACTGCGGGGTTTGCGCCTTCGTGTTCACGCCCTTGACCACACGACCGCTGAAACGGCCGCACAGGTCTGGGGACTGGACATTCACGGCCAGCTTGTCGCTGATCTGCGTGGCCACTGCCGGAAAAGTCGGTGCCTTCAATGGCGAGCCAGTCAGAGCCGACACCTCGCGGGCGATGCCATACACGCTCAAGCAGTGCGCCAGATTGGGCGTGAGCTTGAGCGTCATCAGGGTGTCGTCCAGATTCAAATACTGGCGTATGTCCTGACCCAAAGGCGCGTCTCCAGGCAACTCCAGGAGGCCACCATGGTCATCGGCGATCTTCAGTTCTTTGGCAGAACACAACATGCCTTGGCTTTCCACGCCACGCAGCTTGCCCA
>OBPM01000024.1_pt1 | contig 51137 bp, 46 predicted proteins | sample 1493981 | NCBI WGS metagenome assembly OBPM01 (sample SAMEA3275485, study PRJEB22092) | marine metagenome | reverse complement strand
AGAATGTCGATCCCCGCCGAAGCCTTTGTCCTGCCTGCCGCCGCACGCGGCACGTTGCAACAACGCATCCGCCAGATGGTGACCGAAAGCGTGCTGTCGGGGCGGTTTCGCGCCGGGCAAAAGATGCCCTCGTCGCGCGGCTTGGCCGAACATCTGGGCATCAGCCGCATCACCGTGACGCTGGCCTATGCCGAATTGGTCAGCGCCGATTATCTGTCGGCCAAGGGACGCTCGGGCTATTTCATCTCGGAAAACGCGCCGCGCGCGCCGGAATTGCCCGCCCGCGCGCCGCGCGCCGAGGGGGCCGATTTCGCGCGGCTGACGGGGGGGCGCTATTCGGGATTTGAAACCGTGAAGCGGCCGCTGGATTGGGACAATTACGATTTTCCCTTCATCTACGGTCAGGCGGACCCAAGCCTGTTTGATCACCAAAACTGGCGGCTTTGCGCGCTGCGCGCCTTGGGGCGCAAGGATTTTGCCGCGCTGACCAGCGATATGTATGACCGCGATGATCCGTTGTTGATCGAGCATCTGCTGCGCTCGATCCTGCCGCGGCGCGGGATTGCCGCACGCGAGGATGAGGTTTTGCTGACCATGGGGGCGCAGAACGGGCTTTGGATCACTGCGACCGCGCTTTTGGGGCAGGGGCGGCGGGCGGTGGTGGAAAATCCCGGCTATTCGGGCCTGCGCGGGATTTTGGCGCCTTCGGGGGCAGAGGTGATCTCGGTCGATGTCGATGCCGATGGGCTGCCGCCCGATGCGGTGCCCAAGGGCGTCGATGTGGTCTTTACCACCGCCAGCCACCAATGCCCGACCAATGCGACGATGCCGCTGGAGCGGCGCTTGGCGCTGCTGGAGGCGGCAGGGCGCGAGGGCTTTGTGATTGTCGAGGATGACTACGAATTCGAGATGTCGTTTCTTAAACCCGTTTCGCCGGCGCTGAAGTCTTTGGACAGCGAGGGGCGGGTGGTCTATGCGGGGTCGTTTTCGAAAAGTGTGTTTCCGGGGATGCGGCTTGGCTATCTGGTGGGGCCTGCAAGCTTTATCCGCGAGGCGCGTGCCTTGCGGCTGATGATGCTGCGCCATCCGCCCGGGCATATTCAACGCACGGTGGCCTATTTTCTAAGCCTTGGCCATTATGACGCGCTGATCAACCGCATGCGCAACGCCTACCGGCGGCGCAGGCAGGTGATGGAAGAGGCGATCCGCGAGACGGGGCTGGTGGTGGCAGGGCAGGGCGGCTTTGGCGGTTCGAGTTTCTGGATGCGCGCGCCTGCGGGGGTGGACACCGAGGTGCTGGCCGAAGCGCTGCGCGGCGAGGGCGTGCTGATCGAGCCGGGGCGGGTGTTTTTCAACCCGCAGCAGGCGCCGAAGAATTTCTACCGGCTGGGCTATTCCTCGATTTCGCCTGCGAAGATCCCCGAAGGCATTGCGCGCATCGCGGCAGCTATTCGGCGGGCCTGAGCGCGCAACCTGTAGGCCAGCGGGGCGCTGCCCCGCACCCCGGGATATTTGTGCCAAGATGAAAGCCGGTTCTGGCGCTATCGGGGTTTTATGTCTGGCCCTAAGGCGGTTTTCGGTGGCGGCATAACATCGGGGTAAGGCGCGATGCCAGAGGAGAGATTGCGATGCGGATGACCACGGAAGAAGCTTTTATCAAAGTGCTGCAGATGCACGGGATTGAACATGCCTTTGGCATTATCGGTTCGGCCTTTATGCCGATCTCGGATCTGTTTCCGCGCGCGGGGATTACCTTTTGGGATTGCGCGCATGAGGGTTCGGGCGGGATGATGGCGGATGGCTATACCCGTGCCTCTGGCAAGATGTCGATGATGATCGCGCAAAACGGGCCGGGGATTACCAATTTTGTCACTGCGGTGAAGACGGCTTATTGGAACCACACGCCGTTGCTGCTTGTGACGCCGCAGGCGGCGAATAAGACCATTGGCATGGGCGGCTTTCAAGAGGTCGAGCAGATGGCGCTGTTCAAGGATATGGTGGCCTATCAAGAAGAGGTGCGCGATCCGAGCCGGGTGGCCGAGGTGTTGAACCGCTGCATCTTGAACGCCAAGCGGATGTCGGCGCCGGTGCAGATCAACATGCCGCGCGATTATTGGACGCAAGTGATCGACATTGATCTGCCGGCGATGGTGGAGTTCGAGCGCCCTGCAGGCGGCGAGGCGGCGATTGTGGCGGCGGCGGATCTGCTGTCAAACGCCAAGTTTCCGGTGATCTTGAATGGTGCGGGCGTGGTTTTGGGCGGGGCGATTGCGGCCAGCATGGCGCTTGCCGAGCGGTTGGAGGCGCCGGTTTGTGTGGGCTATCAGCACAATGACGCCTTTCCGGGCAGCCATCCGCTGTTTGCGGGGCCTTTGGGCTATAATGGCAGCAAGGCGGCGATGGAGCTGATTGCGCAGGCTGATGTGGTTTTATGTCTGGGCACGCGGTTGAATCCGTTTTCGACCCTGCCGGGCTATGGTCTGGATTACTGGCCGAAGACCGCCAAGATCATTCAGGTTGATATCAACCCAGACCGGATTGGCCTGACCAAGAAGGTCTCGGTTGGCATTGTGGGCGATGCGCGCAAGGTGGCCGAGGCGCTGCTTGCCCATCTTTCGGCGCAGGCGGGCGAGGCTGGGCGCGAGGCCCGCAAGGCCAAGATCGCGCAGACCAAATCGGCTTGGGCGCAGGCTTTGTCGAGCATGGACCACGAAGAGGACGACGTTGGCACCACTTGGAACCAGCGCGCGCGGGCTGATAAGCCCGAGTGGATGAGCCCGCGGATGGCTTGGCGCGCCATTCAAGCCGCGCTGCCGAAAGAGGCGATTATCTCGAGCGATATTGGCAACAACTGTGCGATCGGCAATGCCTATCCGACCTTTGAGGCGGGGCGGAAGTATCTGGCGCCGGGGCTGTTTGGGCCTTGTGGCTACGGCTTGCCTGCGGTGGTGGGCGCCAAGATCGGCTGCCCCGATGTGCCGGTGGTGGGGTTTTCGGGTGACGGCGCCTTTGGCATCGCGGTGACAGAGCTGACCGCAATCGGGCGCGGCGAATGGCCTGCGATCACCCAAGTGGTGTTTCGCAACTATCAATGGGGGGCCGAGAAGCGCAATTCGACCCTGTGGTATGAGGACAATTTTGTCGGCACCGAATTGGATCAGCAGGTGTCTTATGCGGGCATTGCCAAGGCTTGCGGTTTGCAAGGCGTGGTGGCGCGCACAATGGAAGAGCTGACCGATGCGCTGCGTCAAGCGATTGTTGACCAGAAGGCGGGCAAGACCACGCTGATTGAAGCGATGATCAACCAAGAGCTGGGCGAGCCTTTCCGCCGCGATGCGATGAAGAAACCTGTCGCGGTGGCGGGGATCTCGGCGGCGGATATGGTTCCACAGCGGGTATGAACCTGCCCTTTGATCTGAGCTTTGCGGCGGCGGCCTATATGGCCGTCGTCGTTGTGGTTTCAGCCTTTGTGCGCGGCTATTCTGGCTTTGGCTTTTCGGCCATGGTGATCACGGCTTCGGGCTTGGTGACAAGCCCGCTGCATTTTGTGGCGGTTGTGGTTCTCTGCGAGATGGTGATGACGGCGCAGGCTTGGCGCGGCATTGGCGGCGATGTCGATTGGCGGCGGGTAAAGTTTCTGCTGGCGGGGGCGGCGCTGGGCATGCCCTTGGGGCTATGGGCGCTGACTTCGGTGCCGCTGCCGGTCGCGCGCGGGGTGATCTCGGGCTATGTGCTGGTGATGTGCGCGATTTTGCTGGCGGGCTGGCGGTTTCGCGCCGAGGTGACGGGGGCGGGCAATCTGGCCGCCGGCGTGATCTCGGGGCTGGCCAATGCGCCGGGGATGGGGGGCTTGCCGGTGGCTGCGTTTTTTGCCGCCCAACCGATGCCGGTGGCGGTGTTTCGCGCCAGTCTGGTCGCCTATTTCCCACTGCTCGACCTTTACGGCGCGCCTTTGTATTTCCTGAGCGGTCTGGTCAGTTGGGATACGCTTTGGGCCAGTCTGCTGACCCTGCCGATGGTGATTTTCGGCAATTGGCTGGGCGGACGGCATTTCTTTAAAACCGATCCGCAAGAGTTCCGCCGCTTTGCCATTCTGCTGCTGGGCGCGCTGGCTTTGGCGGGGCTGATAAAGGCGGTGATCTAGATGCTATTGGTGGTCAATGCGGGTTCGTCTTCGGTTAAGGTCTCGTTGTTTGAGGGCGATATCGAGCTGCGGCGCGGGCTTGCCTCCGAGATTGGGGCGCAGGGGCATGAGGCGGCTTTGGCGGGGTTTCTGGCCGATGGCTTTGGCGCAGGGCTGAAGGCTGCGGCGCACCGCGTGGTGCATGGCGGGGCGGGGCTGACCGCGCCCTGTCGCCTGACGGGTGCAACAATCGCCGCGATCGAGGCCTGCGTGCCGCTGGCGCCTTTGCACAATCCGGCCAATCTGGTGGGGATCCGGGCTATGGCAAGCCTGCTGCCCGATCTGCCGCAATATGCGAGCTTTGACACCGGATTTCACGCCAGCAACCCCGAGGTGGCGTTGGCCTATGCCCTGCCTGCGGCCGAGCGCGCGCGTGGCATCAGGCGCTATGGCTTTCACGGCATCAGCTATGCGGGGCTGGTGCGGCATCTGCGCGCGACTGTGCCCGCGGGCCTGCCAAAGCGGTTGCTTGGGCTGCATCTGGGCAATGGCGCTTCGCTTTGCGCGATGGTGGACGGCGTTTCCGTGGCCACCACCATGGGCTATTCGCCGCTGGATGGGCTGACGATGGGCACACGTTCGGGCAGCATTGATGGCAATGCGGTGTTGCGGTTGGCCGAGCTGCACGGCATTGACGGTGCGACCCGGATTTTGAACCGCGAAAGCGGCTTGCTGGGGCTTGGAGGCAGCAGTGACATGCGCGCGCTGCAAGCCGCAGGCACGCCCGAGGCCGGCTTTGCCCGCGCGCATTTCGCCTATTGGGTGCAGCGCCATGCCGGCAGCATGATGGCCGCGATGGGCGGCTTGGATGCCATCGCCTTTACCGGCGGCATTGGCGAGAATGATGCCGAGATGCGGGCCCAGATCCTGCAGGGGCTGGCTTGGGCGGGGCAGGTGCCGGCCTATGTGGTGGCAGCCGAAGAAGAGCGCAGCATTGCCATCGAGGCGCAGGCTTTGATGGCGCGGGGGCTTTAGGTCTTGTTCGCGCGCTCACATGGGCTAGGGTTTGCGCAGGGGGATGCTATGCGCACTGAAATCACAGGGCTTTCTTATGGCTGAGTGGCTGTCGCCAGAGGGCTGGCAAGCCGTGCGCCTGTCGCTTTGGGTGGCATTTTGGGCGATGCTGTGCAGCCTGCCTTTGGCGGTAGCGGTGGCTTGGCTGCTGGCGCGGCGCGATTTTTGGGGCAAACAGCTGCTGAACGGTCTGGTGCATCTGCCGCTGATCTTGCCGCCGGTGGTGACGGGCTATGTGCTGCTGCTGGCCTTTGGTCGGCGCGGCCTCTTTGGCCCCGCCTTGGCCGACATCGGCATTGTGTTTTCCTTTCGCTGGACGGGGGCTGCGCTGGCGGCGGCGGTGATGGGCTTTCCCTTGATGGTGCGCGCGATCCGCCTGTCGATCGAGGCGGTCGATCTGCGGCTTGAGGCTGCGGCGCGCACGCTGGGAGCTTCGGGGATTTGGGTCTTTGTGACGGTGACGCTGCCCTTGGCGCTGCCGGGGGTGCTGGCGGGGGCGATCTTGGGCTTTGCCAAGGCGCTGGGCGAATTTGGCGCGACGATCACCTTTGTTTCGGCCATACCGGGCGAGACGCAGACCCTGCCGTCGGCGATCTATGCGGCGCTACAGGTGCCCGGCCAAGACGCAGTGGCCGCACGGATGGTTGCGGTTTCGGTGGTGCTTGCGATGGGCGCGCTGATCGCCTCCGAGCTTTTGGCGCGCAGCCTGTCACGGCGGATCGGGGCCAGCCATGCTTGATGTCAGCCTTAAGCACCGCTTTGCCGGATTTGATCTGGATGTCGCCTTTACCGCCCCCAAAGGCCTGACGGCGATCTTTGGCAGGTCAGGTGCTGGAAAGACAAGCATTATCAACGCGGTGGCTGGGCTTTTGCAGACCGATTATGCGCAAGTGACTTTGGACGGGGTCGAGATTTCGACCTTGCCAACTCATCTGCGAAACATTGGCTATGTCTTTCAAGAGGCACGGCTTTTCCCGCATATGACCGTGCAGCGTAACCTGAAATACGGCAGCTGGTTTCGCCCAAAGGCGGGGCGCGATTTTGACCGTGTGGTGGCGCTTTTGGGCTTGGAACCGCTGCTGGCGCGCGCGCCTTTGCATCTGTCTGGCGGCGAAAAGCAACGCGTGGCGATTGGGCGCGCGCTGCTGAGCAATCCGCAGATCTTGTTGATGGACGAACCGCTGTCGGCACTGGATGCGCCGCGCAAGGCCGAGATATTGCCCTATCTGGAACGCCTGCGTGACGAGGCGGGGCTGCCGATCCTTTACGTCAGCCACGCGCTGGCCGAGGTGGCGCGGCTGGCCACCACGATGCTGGTGGTCGAGGCAGGCCGTCTGCGCCGCAGTGGCCCCACCGCCGAGGTGCTGTCGGACCCGTCCTTGGCCAATGTCTTGGGGCTGCGCGCGGCCGGATCGCTGATCACGGCGCGGCTGGTGGCGCAGGAAGACGACGGGCTGTCGCGGCTGGAAACTGCGGCGGGGCCGGTGTTCTTGCCGCGCGTTGCGGCCAGCCTTGGCGCGCTGTTGCGGCTGCGGATCCCGGCGCAGGATGTGATGATTGCGTTGCAGGCCCCGCAAGGCATCTCGGCGCTGAACGTGTTGGCGGTGCGGATCGAGGCGCTGCGGCTGGGCGAGGGGCCGGGGGCGATCTTGACGCTTGCCTTGGGCGAAGAACGCTTGCTTGCGCGCATCACCCAACGCTCGGTGGCAGCGCTTGGGCTGGCGGTGGGGCAAGAGGTGTTTGCGGTGCTGAAATCGGTGGCGCTGGCACAGGGCGATATCGGCGGTTGAACGCCAAAAGCGTCGCATCAAGGCAAGTCTTTGCCGCGATAGGACGACAGAGTAATCGAAGGCCGCAAAGCGCGCGCAGGAGGGACGACATGACGACGCAACCCAAGATGAACCTCTCGCCCAAGGTCTCGGACGAGGTGCGCCGCACCACCTGCTATATGTGTGCCTGCCGCTGCGGCATCAATGTGCATCTGAAATCGGGCAGCGTGTCTTATATCGAAGGCAATCGCGATCATCCGGTGAACAAGGGCGTGCTTTGCGCCAAGGGGGCTTCGGGGATCATGCAGGTCAAGGCGCCAAGCCGGTTGCGTGCGCCGCTGCGCCGTGTCGGGCCGCGCGGCTCTGGCGCGTTTGAAGAAATCTCTTGGGACGAGGCCTTGGCGCTTGCGGTCAGCTGGATGAAGCCTTTGCGCGAAACCGCGCCCGAGAAATTCGCCTTTTTCACCGGCCGCGATCAAAGCCAAAGCCTGACGGGCTGGTGGGCGCAGGCGTTCGGCACGCCAAATTACGCGGCCCACGGCGGCTTTTGTTCGGTGAATATGGCGGCGGGGGGGATCTATACCATTGGCGGCGCGTTTTGGGAATTTGGCCAGCCCGATTGGGAGCGCACCAAGATGTTCGTGCTGTTTGGCGTTGCCGAAGATCACGACAGCAACCCGATCAAGATCGGTCTGGGCAAGCTGAAAGAGCGCGGCGCCAAGGTGGTGGGGATCAACCCCATTCGCACCGGCTACAATGCGGTGGCCGATGATTGGTATGGCATCACGCCGGGCACCGACGGGCTGTTGATCCTGTCCTTGATCCATTGCCTGTTGCAGGCGGGCAAGATTGATCTGGACTATCTTGCGCAATTCACCAACGCGCCTTTGCTGGTGATCGAAGACGGGCCGGAAAAGGGCCTGATCTTGAAGAACGCCGAAAGCCAGCCCTTTGTGATTGACAAGCGCACAGGCGCGCCCGCGCCTTGGGATGGTTTGGGCGTGCAGCCCGATCTGGGGGCGGTCTATCAGGGCCACCGCACGGTGTTTCAGCATATGGCCGAACGCTATCTGTTGCCCGAATATGCCCCCGAGGCGGTGGCCGAGCGCTGCGGCATTCCCGCCGCCCGCATCCGCTCTTTGGCCGCAGAACTGGCCGATGTTGCCTTTAACCAAGCCATCGAGATTGACCAGCCTTGGACCGATTTTCGCGGCAATGCCCATGCGACAATGACCGGCCGTCCGGTCAGCTTTCACGCCATGCGCGGGATTTCCGCCCATGCCAACGGCTTTCAAACCGCGCGCGCATTGCATCTGTTGCAGATCGTGCTGGGCACGGTCGAGGTGCCCGGCGGCTACCGCCTTAAGCCGCCATACCCCAAACCGGTCGAGGCCCATCCCACCCCGCATTTCACCAGCGCGCCCGGTAAGCCGCTGTCTGGCCCGCATCTGGGCTATGTGCGCGGGCCGGAAAATCTGGCGCTTTTGCCCGACGGGTCGCCTGCGCGGATCGACAAGGCCTTTACTTGGGAAAACCCGCTCTCGGCGCATGGCCTGATGCATATGCTGATCCCCAACGCCCATGCGGGCGATCCCTATAAGATCGACACGCTGTTGCTTTATATGGCGAATATGGCGTGGAATTCCTCGATGAATTCGGCGGCAGTGATGCAGATGCTGACCGATAAGACCGAAGACGGCGACTATGTCATTCCGCGCATCATCTATTCGGATGCCTATGCCTCTGAAATGGTGGCCTATGCCGATCTGATCTTGCCTGACACCACCTATCTGGAACGCCATGATTGCATCAGCCTGCTGGATCGGCCGATTTCAGAACCTGATGCGGCGGGCGACAGCATCCGCTGGCCGGTGGTCGAGCCTGACCGCGATGTGCGCCCGTTCCAATCGGTGCTGCTGGATCTGGGCGCGCGGCTGGGGCTTGCGCCCATGGTCAAGGAAGATGGCTCGCCAAAGTTCAAGGATTACGCCGATTACATCGTCAACCACATCCGCAGGCCGGGGGTGGGGCCGCTGATCGGCTTTCGCGGCGATGGCAGTGCCGAGGGGCGCGGCGATGCCAACCCCGAGCAGATCAACCGCTATATCGAAAACGGCGGCTTTTATCAGGCGCATATCCCGCCCGAGGCCAGCTTTTACAAACCCTGGAACGCGCGCTACCAAGATTGGGCGGTGGAAACCTCGCTTTACGAGACGCCGCAGCCCTATCTTTTCACCATCTGGTCCGAACCGCTGCGCCGCTTTCAGATGGCGGGCGAGGGCTTGGGCGCGCATCAGCCGCCAGACCATCTGCGCGCGGGCTTGATGCAAACCATGGATCCGCTGCCGATCTGGTATGAACCCGCCCCCGAGCCTGACTATCCGCTGCACGCGCTGACCCAGCGGCCGATGGATATGTATCATTCCTGGGGCTCGCAGAACGCTTGGCTGCGCCAGATCAGGGGGATGAACTATCTGTATCTGCCGACCAAGGTTTGGCAAAGCAACGGCTTTCAGGCCGGCGATTACGCCCGTGTCAGCTCACGCAATGGCACGATCGTGGTGCCGGTGGCGCATATGGCGGCGCTGAACGAACACACCGTTTGGACATGGAACGCGATTGGCAAGCGCAAGGGCGCTTGGGCCTTGGACGAAGACGCGCCCGAGGCGACCGAGGGGTTCTTGCTGAACCATCTGATTTCAGAGCTGCTGCCCGATCAGGGCGATGGGCGGCGCAGGTCTAATTCGGATCCTGTCACCGGGCAGGCGGCTTGGTTTGATCTGAAGGTTAAAATCGAACGCGTCGGGCCGCGCGATGAAGCCGAGCCCGCCTTCGGCGCCATCCCGCGCGCTGTGCCACAAGGAGGAGACCGGCCATGACCGCTTTGCCGCAGACCACCGCCAAGAAACTGGGGCTGGTGATTGATCTGGACACCTGCGTCGGCTGTCAGGCCTGCGTGACCGCCTGCAAGGGCTGGAACGATCAGGGCGCGGGCCTGTCTGATCAGCAGCCTTACGGCGCGGATCCGTCGGGAACCTTCCTAAACCGCGTTCACAGCTTCGAGGTGCAACCCCCTGAGGGTGAAGCACAAATCGTCAACTTCCCGCGCAGCTGTCTGCACTGCGAAGACGCGCCTTGCGTGACGGTTTGCCCCACCGGGGCCAGCTATAAACGCGCCGAGGATGGCATCGTTTTGGTCAATGAAGATGCCTGTATCGGCTGCGGGCTTTGCGCTTGGGCCTGTCCTTACGGCGCGCGCGAGCTGGATCAGGCGGCGGGGGTGATGAAGAAATGCACGCTTTGCGTTGACCGCATCTATAACGAAAACCTGCCCGAGGAAGACCGCGAACCGGCCTGCGTGCGCGGCTGTCCGACCGGCGCGCGGCATTTTGGCGATTTCGCTGACCCTGACAGCAAGGTCAGCAAACTGACTGCGGCGCGCGATGGCTATGCGCTGATGCCCGATCTGGGCACCAAGCCCGTGAACCGCTATTTGCCACCGCGCAAAAAGGATCTGCGCCACGAGGCCAGCGTTCTGGCACCATTGTTGGACATTCAGGCCAGCGGCTTTGCCGGCTGGCTTGACCGTGTTTTGGGGAAAATCTGATGCATCCGGCACCTTCGGTTATACTCTTTTCGGTTTTCTCGGGCATGGGCTTTGGGCTGCTGGCGTTTTTGGGCTTTGGCTTTGTGCAGGCCGCTGGCTGGATCGCCTTTTTGTGGTGGGGTTTGGGCTATGGTCTTGCAGTGATTGGGCTTTTGGCGGCGAGCTTTCACTTGGGCAACCCCAAGAACGCGCTTAAGGCCTTTAGCCAATGGCGCACAAGCTGGCTCAGCCGCGAGGCTTGGGCCTCGGTGGCGACCCTGCTGCTGCTGGCACCGATGGCGCTGTCAGATTGGCTGGGCTTGGGGCTTTGGCGCGGCTTTGGCTGTCTGGGGGCGGTGCTGGCACTGGTGACGGTCTTTACCACCGCGATGATCTACACCCAGATCAAGGCCGTGCCGCGCTGGCATCATTGGAGCACGCCGCTGGTGTTTTTGGCCTTTGCGCTGACGGGGGGGGCGGTGCTGGCGGGGCTTGCGGTGGCGCAGGTCTTGCTGGCGGGGCTGGTGGCGCTGTTGCTGCTGGTTTGGCGGATTGGCGATGGGCAATTCGCGCGCGCAGGCCAAAGCATGAATACCGCCACCGGTTTGCAGGGCGAGATTTCGGTGTTCGAGCGCGGCCATACCGCAGGCAACTACCTGCTGCGCGAGATGATCTATGTGGTGGGGCGCAAACATGCGGCCAAGCTGCGCGGGCTGTCCTTGGTGCTGGTGGGGCCGCTGCCGGCGCTGGTGCTGGCGCTGTCGGGGCTGGCGGTTTGGGGCTTTGCGGTGGCGGCGCTGCTGCATCTGATCGGCGCTTTGATGGTGCGCTGGTTGTTTTTCGCCCAAGCCGAGCATGTTGTTGGGCTATACTACGGTGCAAGATAAGGCTGGGGGCGCAAGGTAAGGCGGGGTTATGCTGCGAGCGATTGTTGCGAGTGTTTTGATTGCCCTGTCGCTGGCGGTGCTGGAATATGCCCGCTGGGGCGTGCAGATCCGCGGCTTTCAGGTCGGGCAAACCCCTGTCACCGAATATGCGCAGCGCGGCGCGGATGGCCCCGTGGTGGTGGTGGCGCACGGCTTTGCCGGATCGCAGCAGATGATGCAGGGCTATGCGCTGCCGCTGGCGCAGGCGGGGTATCGGGTGTTTGTGTTTGAATTTCTGGGCCATGGCCGCAATCCAACGCCGATGTCGGGGGATGTGACGTCGGTGGATGGCACCACGCGGCTGTTGGTCGATCAAACCCGTGCGGTGATTGATGCGGTGTCGCCAAGCACGGGGCAGGTGGCTTTGCTGGGCCATTCGATGGCGACCGATATCTTGCTGCGCGCCGCCAAGGGGCGCAGCGATATCGGCCCGATGGTGCTGATTTCGGCCTTTTCCAATGAGATGACCGCGCGCTATCCGGCCAATCTTTTGCTGGTCGCAGGCGCTTGGGAGCCGGGTTTGCGCGACTTTGGCCTGCGTGCCTTGCGCATGGTCGCAGCGGATGCGCCCGAAGGCAGCACGGCGCAAAGCGGCGATGTGATCCGCCGCGCGGTGGCGGCGCCCTTTAGCGAACATGTCTCGGTCTTGCACAGCCGCCGCGCGCGGGCCGAGGCGGTTTCTTGGCTGAACCTTGCCTATGGCCGCAGCGCAAGTCCGGCGATTGTGCCAACGGGCTGGGCGATCTTGGGGCTGCTGGCGGGGCTGGTGCTGCTGTTTCGCCCGATTGCGGCCTTGCTGGCTCTGCAAAGCCGCGCGGTGCTGGCGCCAAGCGGTCGGCAAATGGCGGCTTTGCTGATTTTACCGGCGCTGATTGCGCCGCCGATTGCGGTATGGGTTGATCCGCAGGTGCTGCCGGTGCTGGTGGCCGATTATCTGGGGCTGCATCTGTTTCTCTATGGTTTGCTGCAACTGGCGATGCTGGCGCTTTGGCGGCTGCTGGATCTGCGGCTGAATTGGGCGGGCTTGGCGCTGTTGCTGGGCTGGTGCGCGGTCTTTGGTCTGGGGCTGGACCGCTATGCGGCGAACTTTTGGCCCACCACGGGCCGGCTTTGGATCATTGCGGTGCTAAGTCTGGGCGCTGTGCCCTATATGCTGGCCGATTGCGCGCTGACAGCGCAAGCGGGGCTGGCGCGGCGCTTTGCGGTGCGGGCAGGGTTTTTGGCCTCATTGGGGCTGGCGGTGGCGCTGGATTTCAAGGGGCTGTTTTTCCTCTTGCTGATCGCGCCGGTGATGGTGCTGTTCTATCTGGTCTTTGGCAGCATGGGGCGCGAGGTGTCGCGCCGCAGCGGGCCAATGGCTGCGGGGCTGGCGTTGGGGGTGGTGCTGGCTTGGGCCTTGGGCGTCAGCTTTCCGCTGTTTCAAAGCTAGGCTGCGGGGTCGCTTAGCGCCAGAAAGTCAAAGATCAGCGGTGCTACTTTTTCGGCCGCCTCTTCGTGCAGCAGATGGCCAAAGCGGGGCAGGTTGATCCAACGCGCATTTGGCAACGCTTTGGCTGCGGCTTGCGAGACCGAGGCCGGCACCGCGCGATCCCCCGCCGAGCTGATCAGCAAGACCGGCAGCTTTTGCCGCGGCAGTGCTGTCAGCAGGCCATCCAGTTGCCATTGCGCCATCATCGCCAAAGTTGCCGCAACATGGCTGGGCATGCGCAACAGCCGCAGATATTGCGCCTCGCCGGCAGGCTCGATCCGCGATCCGGTGGCCAGCAACAGCTGATGCGTCTGCGCAGGCGTGCCCGCGATTTTGCTGAACAGCTGTGCAATCAGCGGCGTCATCGCCAAAAGCCGCGCCATGATCGGATAGAACAGCCCCGCAGCACCTTCGAAATTGCCCAAGGCCGCGTTCAGCCCAACCACTGCGCGCAGTGGCATGATCTCGGCCAATCGCAGCGCCAGTGCCGCCCCCGCCGAATGGCCGATAATGACCTGCGGTTGCCAGCCTTCTTGTTCGCACAGCGCTTTAAGATCGTCGGCCATGTGGTTCAAACCACAGCGAGATTTCGCACCCAGCACGCTAAAACCCTGACCGGGCAGATCCACCGCAATCACCCGATGCGAGGCCGTCAGCAGCGGGATCAGATGGCGAAAGCTGTGGCTGGCCCCGCCCGCGCCATGGATCAGCAGCAGCAGCGGCCCCGCGCCCAAATCTTGCACATGCCACAGATGCGGGCGGCAGGCGATATGGCGCGAGGCGCTGCGAAACGGCCAGTCAGAGGGGATCGCCAGCGCCCGCATTCAGCCCCCCAAGGCGGCTTGCAGCACGCCAGACAGCCGCTGCGCATCGGCGCGCGGCAGCGGCAGATAGGGCGCATCCAGCACCAAAGCCATCTGGCGCAGCGCCGGTTGTGGGCGGTTGGCAATGTCGATCACCAGCGCGGGCAGGCATTGCAAGCGCAGCGCGCGGGCGATTTGCAGACTGTCTGCCTCGGCCTGCGCGCGGTCTGCGCGACCATCGAGGGCGATATTGCCGCGCCCATCGGTCAGCAGCGCCACCGTGGGCGTCATGCCGCGCGCGCGGGCCTGTTGCGCCAGATCAAAGGCCATGCGCAGCCCTGCGGCCAAGGGCGTGCCACCGCCCCCCGGCAGCCCCGCCAGCCGCCGCTTGGTTTGCACCAAAGAGCGCGTCGGCGGCAAGATCAGCTCGGCGCTTTGGCCGCGAAAGGCGATCAGCGCGACATGATCGCGCCGCGCATAGGCCTGCGCCAGCAGCAATTCGACCGCCCCCTTGGCCTCGGCCAGCCGGGCAAAGGCCGAAGAGCCCGAAGCATCCACCGCAAAGATCAGCACCCGGTCCGAGCTTTGTTGATAGCGTTTGATCCGCAGATCGGATTTGCGGATTTCCAGCCGCGCCGCGCCCGCCTCGCGGCGACGCAGCGGTTGCCAAGGCGCTGCGGCGCGCAGGGTGGCGACAAGGTCGATGCGCTTGCCCGCCCCCGGCGTGCCGGCAAGCGGCGGCAGTGGGCGGCCGCGATGGTTGCCCTTGCGCGCAGCGCCGGTGCCGCTGCCCTTGGCGCTGCGGGCGGCCTTGCCTGCGGCCAGTTGCGCCAAAAGATCGGCGGGCAGGGCTGCGCGAATGGCCTCGAGCAAGACATCCTCGGGCAGGCGGTCTTCTTGCGGTTCGGGCGGGCTGTCCTCGCCGGCCTCGCCCTCGGGCGGCGGCGGTGGCGGGGCTTGTTCGGGCTCGGCTTCGGGGGCTTCGGCGGGCAGATCGCCGCGATGGGCCAGCACCAGTTCGGCCGCATGGCGCAGGGTGTCGTCCGAGGCTATATCTTCGCCGCGCCAAGCCGCCAGCGCGCGGGCCGCACAGATCGCAAGCCGCGGCGCGCGCAGCGAAGGGATGCCCATAGCAAAAGCAACCTTTGTCAGGCTTTCCAGGGCCTTATCCGGCAGGCGCACCGCCGCAAGGCGCGCGCGGGCGGCGGCAATTTCGTCTGCCTCAAAGCTTAGGCCTTCGGTGTCAGACCATGCCAGATCTGACAGGTCCAGAAACAACCCCAGCCGATCGGCAAGCGCTGCGGGCAGGCCTTCATCGGGGTCTGCGCCTTCGTCCAGTGCAATCAGACAGGGACCTTGGGTGTCGAGCCACAGCGCCAGCCGTGCCGACAGCCCGGCCGGTGACCTTTCGGCCATGGTCAACAGCAGCGGCGTCGGATCGGCCAAAAGCCCTTTGCTGCGGATCAGATGGCCCGCGGCAAGGGTCGCGGCCAGATCGACGCCACCAAACAGCGAGGCGTCGTCAATGCCGGGATGCAGGCGGCGCGCAGGCGGCAGCGCTGCGGTGACACGCGCGCGCAGATCTGAGGCCCGCGCCCGCAGCCACAGCCCCTTGACGCCCGCAGGGTCCACCGCCAGCACCGCAAGCGCTGTTTGCACCCGTGCCCATGGCGACAGCGGCTGGCTCACGGCAGGGTTTCGGCAAGGATACGGGCGACGCGCGCGCCCGAGCCTGCCTCATCCAGCGGATCGCGGCGCAAGCGGTGCGACAGGGTGCTGGTGGCCACGGTTTTCAGATGGCTGCGGCTGACGGTTGCAGCCCCCTCATAGGCCGCCTGCGCGCGGGCTGCGCGCAGCAGGGTCAGCTCGCCGCGCAGGCCGTCGGATCCAAGGGCGATACACAGCGAGGCGCAATCATGCAGCACGGTATTGGGCGTTTTCAGCCCGCCAAGCGCTGCCCTTGCCGCCAAAATCGCTTTGCGCAGGGCGCTGTCCTTGGCGCGCCATTTCTTCATAAAGGCGGCGGTGTCGTTTTCATAAGCGTCGCGGCGGCGCATCACCTCGACGCGGGTTTCAACATCGCGCGGCGAGCGCACCTCGACCGAAAGGCCAAAGCGGTCCAGCAGTTGCGGGCGCAGCTCGCCCTCTTCGGGGTTGCCAGAGCCCACCAGCACAAAGCGCGCGGGGTGGCGGATCGACAGGCCTTCGCGTTCAACCACGTTTTCGCCCGATTGCGCCACATCCAGCAAAAGATCGACGATGTGATCCTCCAGCAGGTTGACCTCGTCGATGTAAAGATAGCCGCGATTGGCGCGCGCAAGCAGCCCCGGCTCAAAGGCCTTTTCGCCGCGTGTCAGCGCGCGTTCAATGTCCAAGGCCCCCACAACGCGGTCTTCGGTGGCCCCCAGCGGCAGATCAATCACCGGCGTCGGGCGCTGCACCAATTTGCGCAGCCCTGTGCCTGCCCATGCCGGCACATCTTCGGGGCGGGCCGAATTGACCGGGCAGCCTTCAACGGCAGTGATTTCAGGCAAAAGCGCGGCCAGCGCCCGCACGGCGGTCGATTTGCCGGTGCCGCGATCGCCAAACACCAGCACGCCGCCGATGCCGGGGTCGATGGCGGTCAGCACCATGGCTTGTTTCATTGCCTCTTGGCCAACGATTGCAGAAAACGGGAAGGGCTGGCTCATGCGGCGTCCTTTGGAGCGATGGGATATTTGCCGTCCCAGCTTCCCCATTCATCCAGAATGCGAAAGCGGGCGTAGAGTTCTTCGGAAAACCAATTCTCGGCGCGCACGGCGGCAATGGCGCGGCCATGCGGGCCATCGCCACGCGCGAAATTGGCCATGCTGGCGGCATCGGGCCAGATGGAAAAGGTCACCTGATGCAGCAAGGGCACTTCGCCGATGCCGATTTTAAAGATCACATTGGGGTCTTGGCCGATCACCGCCGAGATATCGGGCACGCGCTGCCAAAACTGCAAGAACCGCGAGGCGCGCATGCTGGCGCGGGTCAGCGCAACGATAGGGCCATCGGCTGCGGCCCCAGTTGGGCTAAACGGCGCCACGCCCGCCCATTTGCCGCGCGCCGAGGTCGGCTCCAGCAGCACCGTCCAGCTTTCGCTGGATTTCGCCCGCCAGCGTTGAAACACGGCGGCGTTTTGCAGCCTATCGCGCGCGGTGGCCGCATCGGGCCAGGTTGCAAGGATCGCCCAGACAGCCGTATTGGGGCGCGGCGTAAAGCCTTCGCCGGTGCCCGAGCCGCAAAGCTTGTAAAATCCGACCTCTGGCATCCGCATAAAGGCCAGCCGCGCCGCGCCCATTTGCCCAAGCACCCACAGCCGCGCGGGCAGCGAGGCAAAGCGAAACAGGCTGAGTGATGCGGTATTGATGGCGGCCTCTCCTTGATCTGTCACAATAGTCTGACAGTTTTTTGCGGCAATTCAAGGTGGAGTGTTAAAATTATGCAGCACAAAGGCAAGTGTTGTAAATTAAACTAGACAGTATATCGTGAGGCTATGGTGATTCAGACTCAACCCCTTTCGACGCCGCAGCCAGCCTCTTTGGGGGCAGAGGCGATTGTGATTGGTGCAGGGCTTGGCGGTTTGGCCGCAGCCATGCGCCTTGGCGCCAAGGGCTACCGCGTGACCGTGGTAGACCGGCTTGATATGCCGGGTGGGCGCGGATCTTCGATCAGCCAAGGCGGGCATCGCTTTGATCTGGGGCCAACGATTGTCACCGTGCCGCAGGGCTTGCGCGAGCTTTGGGCCGATTGTGGCCGCGAGTTTGACCGCGACGTCGATCTGCGCGCGCTGGACCCGTTTTACGAGATTCGCTTTGAAGACGGCTCGCACTTTACCGCCCGCCAATCGGACGAAGCGATGCGGGCCGAGGTGGCACGGCTGTCGCCCGGCGATCTGGCGGGCTATGACAAATTCCTGCGCGACAGTGAAAAACGCTATTGGTTCGGCTTTGAAGATCTGGGCCGCCGCTCGATGCACCGCTTTGTCGATCTGCTGAAGGTGCTGCCAACCTTTGCGATGCTGCGCGCGGATCGTTCGGTCTATGCCCATGCGGCCTCGCGGGTGAAAGACGAACGCCTGCGCTTTGCGCTGTCGTTCCACCCGCTGTTTATCGGCGGCGATCCGTTTCATGTCACCTCGATGTATATTCTGGTCAGCCATCTCGAGAAATCCTTTGGCGTGCATTACGCCATGGGCGGGGTTGGTGCGATTGCCGTGGCGATGGCGGGGGTGATTGTGGCACAGGGCGGGCAGTTGCGGCTGAACGCCGAGGTCGACGAGATTTTGATCGAAAACGGTCGTGCCAAAGGCGTGCGGCTGCTGGGGGGCGAGGTTTTGGCCGCCGATGTTGTGGTCTCGAACGCCGATGCGGGTCATACCTATGACCGGCTTTTGCGCAATCAGCCCAAAACCCGCTGGACCAAGGCAAAGCTTGCGCGCAAACGCTGGTCGATGGGGCTGTTCGTTTGGTATTTTGGCACCAAGGGCACCAAGCTGAAATGGCCCGATGTTGGCCATCACAGCATTCTGGTGGGGCCAAGATACAAAGAGCATATCCGCGATATCTTTATCCGGGGGCGTCTGGCCGATGACATGAGCCTTTATGTCCACCGGCCCACCGTCACCGACCCTTCGGCAGCGCCTGCGGGGGATGACACGTTTTACGCGCTCTCGCCCGTGCCGCATCTGGGCATCGGCAGCACCGATTGGGAAACCGAGGCCGAGCCCTACCGCCAAAAGATGCAGGCGATGCTGGAGGCACGGCTGTTGCCGGGCTTGGGCGATCATCTGAGCGAGCAGTTGGTCTTTACCCCCAACAGTTTTGAAACCCGGTATCTTTCGCCCTATGGCAGTGGCTTTTCCATCGAGCCGCGGATTTTGCAATCGGCGTGGTTTCGCCCGCATAATGTCTCGGAAGAGGCGAAGGGGCTTTATCTGGTTGGGGCGGGCACCCATCCCGGTGCGGGCTTGCCGGGGGTTGTGGCTTCGGCCGAGGTTTTGGGCAAATTGGTGCCAGACGCGCCTTTGGGCCGCCGCCAAAGGCTGGCCGCAGAATGATCGCGCCCGCTGATCTGGCCCATTGCCGCGATGCGATCCGCACAGGTTCGCTCTCGTTTCATGCGGCCTCCAAGCTTTTGCCCGCACGGGTGCGCGATCCGGCGCTGGCGCTTTACGCCTTTTGCCGCTTGGCCGATGATGCGGTCGATGACAGCGACGACAAAGCGCCTGCGGTGCTGGGGCTGCGCGACAGGCTGGATCTGGTCTATCAAGGCCGTCCGCGCAATGCCGCCGCCGACCGCGCCTTTGCCGCCGTGGTCGAGGATTTCGAGATGCCGCGCGCCCTGCCGGATGCCTTGCTTGAAGGGCTTGCATGGGATGCCTGCGGGCGGCGCTATGACACCCTGTCGGATCTGCACGGCTATTGCGCGCGGGTTGCAAGTGCGGTTGGCGCAATGATGTGTGTGCTGATGCGGGTGCGCTGTGCGGATGCGCTGGCGCGGGCTTGCGATTTGGGCTTGGCGATGCAGCTGACCAATATCGCGCGCGATATTGGCGAGGATGCGCGGGCAGGGCGGCTGTATTTGCCGCTGCAATGGCTGGAGGCCGAGGCGATGAGCCCCGCCGATCTGCTGGGCAATCCGGTGTCAGACCCGCGCAGCCGGCGGCTGACGCGGCGGTTGCTGCAAGAGGCGGATGCGCTTTATCTGCGCTCTGAGGCCGGCGTTGCGGCCTTGCCCTTGGGCTGCCGTCCGGGGATTTATGCCGCGCGCCATGTCTATGCGGGCATCGGCGGCGCTGTGGCGCGGCAGGGCTATGACAGCATCTCGGCGCGGGCGCGCACCACGGGGCGGCAAAAGCTGGGCTGGCTGGGGCTGTCGCTGCTGCGCTCGGGCGTCTCGGCCGTGGTGCCGAAATCGGCGGTGCTGCATGCGCCGCCCGTGCCCGAGGTGGCATTTCTGGTCGAGGCCGCCGCCCGCAGACAGGCGCGTTTCAGCCGATCCGAGGCGCTTTTTGCGACATTGTCGCAACTCGAGGCCAAAGATCGCGCGCAAAGGCCCTTGGATCGTGCAAGCGCATAACATAGCTGTGGGGCAGCTTTTGGGGGCCCTGCGATGCATTGGACAATCTTTCTGACCTATCTTGGGGCCTGCGCTGCGGCGGGGGCGACGGGGGCGATGATCCGTCCGGGCGAGTGGTATGACAGCCTGAAAAAACCCAGCTGGACGCCGCCGCCTTTTGTGTTCCCTCTGGTTTGGACCACGCTTTATGTGCTGATCTCGATTGCGGGGATGCGGATTGCGCTGGCTGCGGGCAATCAAAACGCGGTGGCGCTGTGGTCTTTGCAGATTGCGCTGAACACGCTGTGGACGCCGGTCTATTTTGGCCTGCACCGGATCAGGGCGGCGATGGGGGTGATGGTTTGCCTTTGGGCGGCGGTTGCGGCCTGCACTTGGACCTTCTTTGGCGTTGATTTTTGGGCGGGGCTGTTGTTTTTGCCCTACCTTGTCTGGGTAACGATTGCGGGCGCGCTGAATTTCACCACGCTGCGGCTAAATCCAACCCAAGCCTAGGGCCATTTGGCCCGTCGTGGCACCCGCACCGCCAGCATCGCCTTAACCACTGGCGATCGAAAGCGGCCCAGATCCAGCGCCTCATGCACGCCGCAGACTGTTTCGCCTTCGATCTGGGTTTGCACCAAAGACCGGCTGTAAAACGGCGCATCCAGCAGGGCCTTGGTCTGGCGCGGCGTGGCGCCTGCATCGCAGCGCGTCTCGCGGCTGACCTGCCAGCCGGTGCGCCCCAGCCGGCTCAGCGGCGGCGGGGTGATTTGCTGCGCGCTTCCGTCGGCGGCGAAATCCAAGCCAAGCGCAAGCGTGCTGCCATCGGCGCGAATGCCGTCATAAAAGCAAGTGGTGCCGCCATTGCCGCGCGGATAGCGCCCCCAAGTCCAGCGCTTGAAATCGGCCTCAAGCGCTGCATTGCCGAAATTGGCGTCGAAATAGCCGTGCCCGCTCCAGCTGTGACCTTGGCTAAGGTCAACCTCGATGCGGGCCGAGGGCGCAAAGGGCCGCCAGATATGGCCGCCGTCAGGGGTCAGGGTGGCCTCGACCTCGGTCACCGCTGAAGGCGTCAGCCGGATCTGGCCGCGCACTCGCGACACCAAGGGCAAAGACGATATCTCGTTGACATCAATCACCAATGTGCCGCTTTGCCACTGCATCCGGCTGGGGCCAACCTGCAAGCTGTCGCGGCTTTGGCGCAGCGCATCGCGGCCACGGTCGGTCATGGTAAAGCGGCCGCCGGGGCCATAGGTCACCACATTGATGCAGCAGTGATTGGCCGGATCGCGCCTGCCAGACCAAGCATACCACGGCGAGAACACCGAGCCGATAAAGCCGATTACGCTTAGCGCGCGCGTCCCATCGGCCGAGACCCCGTCGATATACCACCAGGCATAGCCATCTGGCGCGACGTCAAGGCTGAAGTCAGGTCGCTCAAGATCGCTTCGGCCGCATGCTTGCCGGACAAGGCCGCCATCGGCACCCCCGCTCCGGGATGCGCGCCGCCCCCCGCCAAATAAAGCCCCGTCAGCTTGCTGCGCGCGCGCGGCCGTTGAAAGCTTGCCAGCGCCCCCTGTGGACTGCGGCCGTAAAGCGCCCCCTGCGAGCCCGGAAACAGCGTCGCGAACCCCTGCGGCGTCATCAAGGCCTGATCGGGTGGCGCTTGGTCGAAGCTCAGCCCGAAGCGGGCCAGTTGCGGAAAGGTCTTGGCGCGACATTGTGATACCTCTTGCGGCGAAAGCGTGGATTTGGCCGGTGCGTTCATGATGATCTCGAACCGCTCGGGTCCGGTGGGGGGCTGTGCGCTGCGGTCTTGGGCGCAGACATAAAGCGTCGCTTCGTGCGGCATCTGCCCTGCGGCAAGGGGGCCGAATTCTTGCTGCGGATCGCTGCAAAAAAACACATTGTGATGAATCAGATCCATAGCACTTGGGGTGGCTGCAAAGCTCCAGACCCAAGCCGAGAGGCTGCGCGGATGAGCGGTGGCAGGGCGCAGGGCTTGCTGCGCGCCATTGCCCAAAAGCCCCGCCAGAAGCGCCGCCGGATCGCCGTTAAACACCACCGCATCGCAAGAATAGGTGCGGGTATCCGACAGTGCCACCCCCGTCACCCGCCCGGCTTGGCGCAGAATTTTCTGCGCAGCCAGCCCATATCTGATCTGCACCCCCAGCCGCGTGGCCAGATCCGCCAGCGCGCGCGCAAGCATGCCCATGCCGCCCTGCACCGCCCAGACGCCGCGCGCCTCGGCCTGCCAGATCAGCGACAGCACCGCAGGTGCTGTCTGCGGCAGCCCGCCCACATAGGTGGCATAGCGGCCAAACAGCTGGCGCAGGCGCGGGTCGCTAAAGCTGTGCTCAAGCTGGCGCGCAAGGCTGCGGTTGCGCAAAACCACCGGCCAGATTGCCGGAGATTTCAAGCTATTCAACGCGATAGCGCCAAGGTTTGGCTGTGCCGCCTGCATCATCGGCGCGTCAAAGGCGCGGTAAAGCTGATCGGTCAGGCGGTGAAAGCGGATAAATTCGGCCTCGGATTTTTGCCCCGAAAAGGCAGCAATCGCCGCCGCACTTGCCTCGGGGTCGGCAAAAAGATCAAGCCTGCTGCCATCGAGCCACCAATGCCGCGCAAGGATCGGCTGGGCGATCAGGGTCAGATGATCTTCCAACCGCTCGCCCGCGGCGCGAAACAGATCGTCAAAGACCGAGCGCAGCGTCAGCACGGTGGGGCCTGCATCAATCGGGCCTGCAAGGCTGGGCAAGCAGCGCATCTTGCCGCCCGGCGTCGCCTGCGCCTCGATCACCGTCACCTCTTGCCCCGCCAGCGCCAGCCGGATCGCCGCGCAAAGCCCGCCGATGCCCGCACCGATCACTGCAATTTTTAAGGCCTCTGGATGGCGCTGCATTTTTAGATCTCCCCAAGTCTGATTGTTGACTCAAGTGAAGAAACTGTCCAGTATGATTTACAGAAATCTGTCAACTTAAAGTGACAACTGGTCTAACCCAGCGGCGAAAGGGAATTTCATGTCGATCACGGCGCGATTGGATGCTGCCACGGCTTCGGTGATAGCGCGGGCGATGGGTGGGGCGGATGCGCCCAGCAAATTGGCCTCGGCGCTGCATTATGCGGTGACGCCGGGTGGGGCGCGGATCAGGCCGACGATCCTGTTGTCGGTCGCGATGGCCTGCGGCGATGATCGCCCCGCGCTGGCCGATGCGGCAGCGGTCGCGCTCGAACTGATCCATTGCGCCAGCCTTGTGCATGACGATCTGCCCTGCTTTGACGACGCCGATCTGCGCCGTGGCAAGCCCAGCCTGCACCGCGCCTATTCCGAGCCGCTGGCGGTGCTGGCGGGTGACAGCCTGATCGTGCTGGGCTTTGATGTGCTGGCCGAGGCTGCTGGGGCAGATGCCGACCGCGCGCTCAAGCTGATCCGTGTGCTGTCCAGGCGCACCGGCATGCCGCATGGCATCTGCGCGGGGCAGGGCTGGGAAAGCGAGGCGCAGGTCAATCTGTCCGCCTATCACCGCGCCAAAACCGGGGCTTTGTTTATTGCAGCCACCCAGATGGGCGCGCTGGCCGCAGGGCAGGACGCCGAGCCTTGGGAGGAATTGGGCGCGCGGATTGGCGAGGCGTTTCAGGTGGCCGACGATCTGCGCGACGCGCTTTATGATGCCGAAACCTTGGGCAAGCCCGTGGGCCAAGATGCCGCCCATGACCGCCCCAATGCGGTCAGCGCTTATGGCGTGCAGGGGGCGATCCGTCAGTTGAAGGATATTTTGGGCGGGGCCATTGCCTCGATTCCGTCTTGTCCGGGCGAGGCGATGCTGGCTGATATGGTGCGCCGCTATGCCGAACGCATGACCCCTGTTGCCCCCGTGCTGCATCAAGCTGCGGCGCGCCGCTGATATGGTTGCTTTACTCGATGTGAAATCTGCGCCGCGCGACTGGCTGTTGCGGCTTGCCGCCTCGCGCAAATTTCAGTCCTGGGCGGCGCGGGTGCCGCTGCTGCGGCGCGTTGCGCGGGCTGAAGGGGCTGCGATGTTTGATCTGGTCGCGGGCTTTGTGAATGCGCAAGTGCTGATGGCCTTGGTGGAGCTGAATATCTTGGCGCTGCTGCTGCGTGGGCCGGTCGAAGTGCGGCAGGTGGCGGGCATTTGTGCGGTGCAAGAAGACCGCATGCAGGTTTTGCTGCAAGCGGGCGCGGGGCTTGGGCTGCTGAAACGGCACCGCGATGGCCGCTTTGGCTTAAGTTTGCGCGGCGCTGCCCTGTTGGGCGTGCCGGGGCTCGAGGCGATGATCCGGCACCACCGCGCGCTTTACGCCGATTTGGCCGATCCGGTGGCGTTTTTGCGCGGCGGCCAGCAGACCCAGCTTTCGCAATTCTGGCCCTATGTCTTTGGCGCCGAGGGCGCGCGCGATGCGGCGGTGACAGCGACCTATTCAACGCTGATGGCGCAAAGTCAGGTGCTGGTGGCCGAGGATACTTTGGCGATGGTCAATCTGTCGGGGGTCAAGCGGCTGATGGATGTCGGCGGCGGCACTGGTGCGTTTTTGGCGGCGGTGGCGGTGGCGCATCCGCAGATGCAGCTTGATCTATTGGACCTGCCCGCAGTGTTGCTTGGCGCGCAGGCGCAGCTGGCTCAGGTGGGGCTAGAGGCGCGCGTCACTCTGCGGCCCGGCAGCTTTCGCGACGAGGCTTTGCCGCAGGGGGCCGATGCGATCAGTTTGGTGCGGGTGCTTTACGATCATGATGATTCGACCGTGGCGCGCTTGCTGGCGGCTGTTTACGCCGCATTGCCTGCGGGGGGGCGGCTTGTGATCTCGGAGCCAATGTCGGGCGGGGCGGTTCCTGATCGCAGCACCGATGTGTATTTTGCAATTTACACTTTGGCGATGCAAACTGGCCGCACCCGCTCTGCTGCCGAGATTTCGGCGCTTCTTCAGGCTGCTGGCTTTGTAAATATCTGTTCTAAAACAGGTTTTCGTCCATTTGTCACTTCGGTTGTCACCGCAGAGCGCGCGGGTCTCTAAAGAGTTCTTTGCAAAAGTGTCTATTTTATTTGACAGATGTTACTGTAAGTTTAAAGTGACATATAGGAAGTGACATTCGACAGAATCTGCTCTTGGGTTCTTACAAGCTGTCACGGGGAGAGATCGTGAAAACCAACGCCGTCATCTTGTCTGGCCCAAAAGACCTCGCCCTTGGCGCGGTGGCGCTGATGCGTCCGGCGGCGGGCGATGTGGTGGTTGCGGTGGCGCATTCGGGGATTTCGACCGGCACGGAAAAGCTGTTCTGGTCTGGCACGATGCCGCCCTTTCCGGGCATGGGCTATCCTTTGGTGCCGGGCTATGAGGCGGCCGGAGAGGTTGTTGAAGCGGGCGCCGAGTCGGGCTTTAGCGTCGGCGACCACGTTTTTGTGCCGGGGGCGAATTGCTTTGAGGCCAATGAAGCAGGCCCCGTGCGCGGCCTGTTTGGTGCGGCTTCGCAGCTTTTGGTGACGCAGGGTGCGCGGGTGACGCGGATTGATCCGGGCTTTGGCGCGCAGGGGGCTTTGCTTGCGCTGGCTGCCACCGCGCGGCATGCGCTTGCAGGTTTTGACCGTGCGCTGCCCGATCTGATTGTGGGTCACGGCGTTCTGGGCCGGCTTTTGGCGCGGCTGACCGTGGCTGCGGGCGCGCCTGCCCCCACGGTGTGGGAGACGAATTCTGCCCGTCACGCCGGTGCCATGGGCTACGAGGTTGTGCAGCCTGACGCCGATCCGCGCCGCGATTATAAGGCGATCTATGATGCCTCGGGCGCGCCGGATTTGCTGAACACGCTGATCGGCCGTATCGCCAAGGGCGGCGAAGTGGTGCTGGCGGGGTTTTACACAGCGCCTTTGTCCTTCAACTTTCCACCCGCTTTCATGAAAGAAGCCCGTCTGCGCATCGCCGCAGAATGGGCGGCTGATGATCTGACCGCGACAAGGCAACTTGTTGAATCGGGGGCGCTTTCCCTAGACGGGCTGATCACACATACCGCCCGCGCCGATCAGGCAACCGGCGCTTACGAGACGGCATTTACCGATCCTGACTGCTTGAAAATGATCCTCGACTGGAGGGGCCACGCATGACTCTTGATATTCCAAATCTGAAAGATTTCGACGCGCGCTTGCGTGAAGAGGCCGCCGAACCGACACTAGAGGTGCCGCAAGGCGAGCCGACCAAAAAGACCCAGATCATCGCGATCTATGGCAAGGGCGGTATTGGCAAAAGCTTTACGCTGGCCAACCTAAGCCACATGATGGCCGAGATGGGCAAGCGGGTGCTGCTGATTGGCTGCGATCCGAAATCGGATACCACCAGCCTGCTGTTTGGCGGCAAGGCTTGCCCGACGATTATTGAAACTTCGACCAAGAAAAAGCTGGCCGGAGAAGAAGTTAAGATCGGCGACGTCTGCTTTAAACGCGGCGGCGTCTTTGCGATGGAGCTGGGCGGCCCAGAGGTTGGGCGCGGCTGCGGCGGGCGCGGGATCATCCACGGCTTTGAGCTGTTGGAAAAGCTGGGGTTCCACGATTGGGACTTTGACTATGTGCTGCTTGATTTCCTTGGCGATGTGGTCTGCGGCGGCTTTGGCCTGCCGATTGCCCGCGATATGGCGCAAAAGGTCATTCTTGTTGCCTCGAACGATTTGCAAAGCCTTTATGTTGCCAACAACGTCTGCTCGGCCGTGGAATATTTCCGCCGTTTGGGCGGCAATGTCGGCATCGCAGGCCTGGTGATCAATAAGGATGATGGCACGGGCGAGGCGGCTGCCTTTGCCGAAACCGTCGGCATCCCCGTGCTGGCTGCGATCCCGCAAGACGAAGATCTGCGCCGGAAAAGCGCGAATTATCAGATCGTTGGCAGCTATGAAAGCCAATGGGGTCCGATGTTTGCAAGCCTTGCCGAGGCTGTGGCTTTGGCCCCTCCGGTGCGCCCGACACCTGTGTCGCAAGACGGGCTTTTGGCGCTGTTCTCTGCCGAAGTCACCGGCGCCGATTTCGTGCTGACCCCTGCCACCGACGCCGATATGCGCGGCAAAAACGCGGTCGAGAAGAAATCTCTGGAAGTGGTCTACGACAATGTTTGATCTGGAAACCCTTGCCAAATTGGAAGCCGCTTTGCAGCGCTTGACCCGAAAGGCCCGCAGATGAGCGAAGCCGTTTATGACAGCAGCCAAGACACGCCGCTGACGCAAGTGCAGGGGCAAGATTTGCCCGAAGCTGCGCTTGCGGCTGCGCCTGTGGATGGCATGGGCTGTCATGCCGGTGCTGCGACGATGCAAGAGGCCGCGCGTGCGGCTGGAAATTCAGAGCTTTTAGACCAATACGCCCGCGATTACCCGCAGGGTCCGCATGACAAGCCGCAAAGCATGTGTCCGGCCTTTGGCTCGCTGCGGGTGGGTCTGCGGATGCGGCGGGTGGCGACGGTGCTTTCGGGCTCGGCTTGCTGCGTTTATGGCCTGACCTTTGTCAGCCATTTTTACGGTGCGCGCCGCTCGGTGGGCTATGTGCCGTTCAATTCGGAATCTTTGGTCACCGGCAAGCTGTTCGAAGATATTCGCGACGCAGTGCACGAGCTGGCCGATCCTGCCACCAATGACGCGATTGTGGTGACAAATCTTTGCGTGCCGACGGCCTCGGGTGTGCCGCTGAAACTGCTGCCAAGCGAGATCAACGGCGTGCGAATTGTCGGCATTGATGTGCCCGGCTTTGGCATCCCGACCCATGCCGAGGCCAAGGATGTCTTGGCCGGTGCCATGCTGAAATACGCTCGCGCCGAGGTTGAGGCAGGCCCCGTGCAGGCCCCTGCAAGTGGGCGCAGCGATCGCCCTGCGGTGGCGCTGTTGGGCGAGATGTTTCCCGCCGATCCGATGATGATTGGTGCGATGCTGGCCCCCTTGGGCTTGGCCGCGGGGCCTGTTGTGCCTTGCCGCGAATGGCGCGAGCTTTATGCAGCGCTTGACTGCGGCGTGGTTGCGGCGATCCATCCGTTCTACACCGCTTCGGTGCGCGAATTTCAGGCCGCAGGCCGCAAGATTGTGGGCTCGGCCCCCGTCGGCCTTGATGGCACCGCCGCTTGGCTTGCCGCGATTGGCGAGGCTTATGGCATTGATCCCGCGCGGGTTGCCGCTGCCCAAAACGCGTTTTTGCCCGCGATCAAGGCCGCGCTTGCGGCGCATCCGATCAAGGGGCGTATCACGCTCTCGGGCTATGAAGGGTCCGAGCTGTTGGTGGCGCGTTTGCTGATCGAAAGCGGCGCAGAGGTGCCCTATGTCGGCACCGCTTGCCCGAAAACGCCTTGGAGCGCGCCAGATCTGGATTGGCTGGAAGCGCGCGGCGTCAAAGTGAAATTCCGCGCCAGTCTGGAAGATGATTGCGCCGCGATGGAAGCGGTCAAGCCTGATCTGGCGGTGGGGACAACCCCGCTGGTGCAAAAGGCAAAACAGCTTGCGATTCCATCGCTTTACTTCACCAACCTGATCTCGGCACGCCCGCTGATGGGGCCAGCAGGGGCAGGGTCTTTGGGTCAGGTGGTCAATGCAGCCATTGCCGGGCGCGCGCGGATGGAGGGTATGAAAACCTTCTTCGAGGGCGTGGGCCAAGGCGACACCGCTGGCATCTGGGAAGGCGCACCGAACCTGCGGCCTGATTTCCGTGCGCTGCATCAAAAGAAACTGGATCGGGCGGCGAAAGCGGCCAAAGCAGAGGAGATGATCTGATGCTGATCCAAGATCACGACCGCGCGGGCGGCTATTGGGGGGCGGTTTACGCCTTTTGTGCGGTCAAGGGGCTGCAAGTGGTGATCGACGGTCCGGTGGGCTGCGAAAACCTGCCGGTAACTTCTGTTCTGCACTATACCGACGCGCTGCCGCCGCATGAATTGCCGATCGTGGTCACCGGGCTTGGCGAAGAAGAGCTGGGCCGTGACGGCACCGAAGGCGCGATGATGCGGGCGTGGAAAACGCTTGATCCGGCGCTGCCTGCGGTGGTGGTCACCGGCTCGATTGCCGAGATGATCGGCGGCGGTGTCACCCCGATGGGCACCAATATTCAGCGGTTTTTGCCGCGCACCATCGACGAAGACCAATGGCAAACCGCTGACCGCGCGATGACTTGGATCTTTACCGAATTTGGCATGACCAAGGGCCGGATGCCGCCCGAGGCCATTCGCGAAGCGGGGGCTAAACCTCGGGTCAATATTCTGGGGCCGATGTATGGCGTGTTCAACATGGCGTCGGATCTGCACGAAATCCGCCGCATGGTCGAAGCCATGGGCGCCGAGGTCAATATGGTGATGCCCTTGGGCGCGCATGTGGCCGAGATGCGCAATCTGGTCAATGCCGACGTCAATATCGTGATGTACCGCGAATTTGGCCGGGGCTTGGCGGAAGTTTTGGGCAAGCCCTATCTGCAAGCGCCCTTTGGCATCGACAGCACAACCGCGTTTTTGCGCAAATTGGGCGAGCTGTTGGGGCTGGACCCTGAACCCTTTATCGCGCGCGAAAAGCATTCGACGCTGAAACCGGTTTGGGATCTGTGGCGCTCGGTCACGCAAGATTTCTTTGCCACTGCCTCTTTTGGTATTGTGGCGACTGAAACCTATGCGCGCGGCATCCGCCATTATCTGGAAACCGATCTGGGCCTGCCTTGCGCCTTTGCGATTGCGCGCGTGCCGGGCAAAAAGACCAACAACGAGGCGGTGCGCGGCTTGCTTAAGCAGCATCGGCCCTTGGTGGTGATGGGCTCGATCAACGAGAAAATGTATCTTGCAGAGATGAAGGGCGGCTTTGGCCCTGCGCCAAGTTTCATTCCGGCCTCGTTCCCGGGTGCTGCGATCCGCCGCGCGGTGGGCACGCCGATGATGGGCTATTCGGGTGCGGTCTGGGTGTTGCAAGAGGTGTGCAATTGCCTGTTTGACGCGCTGTTTCATATTTTGCCGCTGGGCACCGAGATGGACTCGGCCGCGGCCACCCCGACAACGCTGCGGCGCGATTTCCCTTGGGATGTCGACGCACAGGCGGCTTTGGACCGAATTGTAAATACGCACCCGATTTTGACCCGTATTTCTGCGGCGCGCGCCCTGCGCGATGCGGCAGAAAAAGCAGCGCTTGATCAAGGCGCCGAACGGGTGGTGCGCGAAACCGTGGAGGCTTTGCCAGGGGCACAGTTTTCACAAACTGAAGGAGAACGCGGATGAGCGACTATACCGTCAACGGCGACACGCAGCATGTCAAACGGGTGCATAAGGCCGAGTTTTTCGTCTACTTCGCGCTGATCTTCAGCCTTGCGCTGCCCTTGCATGTGCTGGGCTGGAGCTTTCAGACCATCCGCCACGCCAAGCTGCCGAGGCTTAGTCCTCTGACGCGGGCCTGGAAGGATGCACGGGCGGTGACGCCCATGATTTTCCGCGGCTAGTCCGCGACAACAGCATTCGCCTGCACCCTTTGGGGCAGGTGAAACATCGGAGGGGCATTCCGCCCACCGTGGCCCGGCCGCAGGGAATGCGGCGTCAGTCCGACTATCCGGAGGGTAATATGGCTGATAAATCCGACCTGTCCTTCACAGGTCTTACCGACCAGCAGGCGCAAGAGTTGCACTCGGTCTACATGAGCGGGCTTTGGTTGTTTGTGACCATCGCCGTTGTTGCTCATTTGGCAGTGTACATCTGGCGTCCGTGGTTCTGAGGGGGAAATAGAGATGAGCAAGTTCTACAAGATCTGGCTGATTTTCGATCCTCGGCGCGTTTTTGTGGCACAGGGCGTGTTCCTGTTCCTCTTGGCCGCGATGATCCACCTCGTGCTGCTGTCTACACCCGCCTACAACTGGTTTGACATCGCAACAGCAAAGCATGGCTATGCTGCTGAGATGCCAGCCAACTAAGGCGACACAACCCCTTGGTGCGGGCGGTCCTTGGTTCGGCCGCACCAAATCACCCAGTTCAGAGGAACACCTGACGGTCCCGCCGCGCGTTTTTTGTGTGGATATCGGTTGACCCGTCCAATGGCGGAGAGGGAAGCATGGCACTGCTCAGCTTCGAACGGAAATATCGCGTGCCTGGTGGCACGCTTGTCGGCGGCAACCTTTTCGACTTTTGGGTCGGACCGTTTTATGTCGGCTTTTTTGGGGTTACGACCTTTTTCTTTGCAGCGCTTGGCACTTTGCTGATCTTTTATGGTGCTGCGATGGGTCCAACCTGGAACCCTTGGCTGGTGACGATTAACCCGCCAGTGGTCGAGAATGGCTTGGCCTTTGCCCCGCTGATGCAAGGCGGGCTTTGGCAGATCATCACCTTTTGCGCGATTGGCGCCTTTGTCAGCTGGGCGCTGCGCGAGGTCGAAATTTGCCGCAAGCTGGGGATTGGCCTGCATGTGCCGATCGCCTTTGGCGTGGCGATTTTCGCCTATGTGATGCTGGTGGTCATTCGACCAATCCTGATGGGATCTTGGGGCTATGCCTTTCCTTATGGCATCTTCAGCCATCTCGATTGGGTGTCCAACACCGGCTACACCTATGGCAATTTTCACTATAACCCCGTGCATATGCTGGCGGTGACCTTCTTTTTCACCAATGCTTTGGCGCTGTCGCTGCATGGCGGTCTGATCCTTTCTGCCGCCAATCCGGGCAAGGGCAAAGTGATGAAGACCCCCGATCACGAGGATACCTTCTTTCGTGATCTGATCGGCTATTCGGTCGGCACTTTGGGTATTCACCGTTTGGGCATGCTGCTTGCGATGAACGCGGCCTTCTGGAGCGCTGTCTGCATCGGCATCTCGGGCACGATCTGGTTTGATCAATGGGTTGATTGGTGGAACTGGTGGTTGAACCTGCCGATCTGGGCCAATGTTCATGGAGGCATAAATGGCTGAGTATCAAAACTTCTTCACCCAAGTCCAAGTCTCTGCCGCTCCCGAAATGGGCATGGTCGAGGATGTGGACACCGGCAACCGCACCAAGGGCGCTGGGTTTTCCACGCTGCTGGGTTGGTTTGGCAACGCACAATTGGGGCCGATCTATCTGGGCACCTTTGGCGTGATCTCGCTGGCCTGTGGCGCGATCTGGTTCATGATCGTCGGGCTTTGGTTCTGGCATCTGGCGGGCTATAATCCGGCGGTCTTTGTGCGCGATCTGTTGTGGATGGCGCTTGAGCCGCCAGCGCCCGAGTGGGGTCTGCGGGTTCCGCCGATGGATCAGGGCGGCTTGTTCCTGGTGGCGGGTTTCTTCTTTCTGGTCTCGCTTTGGACATGGTGGCTGCGCACCTATCTGCGCGCCGAGGCTTTGGGGATGGGCAAGCATGTCGCTTGGGCCTTTGCTGCGGCCTTGTGGCTGGTGATGGTGCTGGGCCTGATCCGTCCGGTGATGATGGGGAGCTGGTCTGAAGCAGTGCCTTACGGGATCTTCCCGCATCTGGATTGGACCAACTTGTTCAGCCTGACCTATGGCAACCTGTTCTATAACCCCTTCCATGCGCTGAGTATTGTCTTCCTTTATGGCTCGGCGCTGCTGTTTGCCATGCATGGCGCCACCATCCTTTCGGTGACGCGTCTGGGCGGCGACCGCGAGCTGGAACAGATCGTTGACCGCGGCACGGCCTCGGAACGCGCGGCTTTGTTCTGGCGCTGGACCATGGGCTTTAACGCCACAATGGAGGGCATTCACCGCTGGGCTTGGTGGTTTGCGGTTTTGGTGCCGATCACGGGTGGCATTGGTATCTTGCTGACGGGCACTGTGGTGGACAACTGGTTTGTCTGGGCACAGGACCACGGCTATGCCCCGCTCAACTGAAAAGGAAACAATCATGTCCGAGGAAAATTACTTTCAAGAGCCAAGCCGTGTTGTGCGTCTGCGGGTCTGGGCACTAGGTCAGATGGCCTGGGGTGCCTTTGTCGCAGGGGCGGCCGTGCTGGCGATCGGCGGTGTTCTGGCGGCGATTTGGGTGGTGTCTTTGCTGCTGCCCGAGCAAAGCAAGCAAGCGCCATCGCCCTATGGCGCGATCGAGATCGCAAGCCCGATCAGAGTGGCTTGAGATCGGTGTAACATCGGCTGGGGCAGCGGCTTTGCCCCAGTTGCAACGACGTTCGGGCCATTTGCCGGTCCGCGCCTGGGCACCTTCCAAAGCCCGGTTCCCTTCCTGTAGGCAACAGGAAACTGGTGCCGAGTGCGAAAATCACTTGGCACCTTTTTTCTCTTGGTCCTTTCTTGCAAAAGGTTAAGAAAATGCGTCCTGAGACCCCCCTGTTAGACATGGTAAACTCCCCCGCCGATCTGCGCGAGATGAGCGACGAGGCGCTTGGGCAATTGGCGGGCGAGCTGCGCTCTGAGGTGATCTCGGTCGTGTCGCAAACCGGCGGGCATCTGGGGTCTTCGCTGGGGGTGGTCGAGCTGTCGGTGGCGATCCATGCGGTGTTCAACACCCCGGTGGACAAGCTGATCTGGGACGTTGGCCATCAATGCTATCCACATAAAATTCTAACCGGACGGCGGGCTGCGATGCGCAGTCTGCGCCAAGGCGGCGGGCTGTCAGGTTTCACCAAACGCTCGGAAAGCGCTTATGATCCCTTTGGGGCGGCGCATTCCTCGACCAGCATTTCAGCGGCTTTGGGCTTTGCCATGGGCCGCGAGATGGGAATGCCCACGGGCGATGCGATTGCGGTGATCGGCGATGGCGCGATCACGGCCGGCATGGCCTATGAGGCGATGAACGCCGCGGGTCATCTGGGCAAGCGGCTGTTCATCATTCTGAACGACAATGACATGAGCATCGCCCCGCCAGTGGGCGCGCTGAACCGCTATCTGAACGATCTGGCGCGCCACAGCCCTTTTGCGGCGCTGCGCGATGCCGCCGAAGGCTTCGAGGCGGCCTTGCCCGGCCCTATCCGCGAAGGCGCGCGGCGGGCGCGGGCTTTGGTCACCGGCATGCCGGGGGGCGGCACGCTGTTTGAAGAGCTGGGGCTTTCCTATATCGGGCCGGTAGACGGGCATAACATGCCGGAATTGCTGGCAACTTTGCGCGCAGCCCGCACGCGGGCGACGGGGCCTGTGCTGATCCATGCCGTTACGGTCAAAGGCAAGGGCTATGCGCCTGCGGAAAATGCCGCCGATAAATATCACGGTGTCGCCAAGTTTGATGTGGTCTCGGGCACCCAAGCCAAAGCGAAATCCAACGCCCCCGCCTATACCGAGGTGTTTGGCACCGCGCTGACCGACGAGGCCGCGCGCGATGGCAAAATCGTCGCGATTACGGCCGCGATGCCCTCGGGCACCGGACTTGATATCATGGCCGCGCGCTTTGCCAATCGGGTGTTTGATGTCGGCATCGCCGAGCAGCACGCGGTGACCTTTGCCGCAGGCATGGCGGCTTCGGGGCTTAAGCCCTTTGTGGCGATTTATTCGACGTTCTTGCAGCGCGGCTATGATCAGATCGTGCATGATGTGGCCTTGCAGGGCCTGCCGGTGCGCTTTGCGATTGATCGCGCGGGGCTGGTGGGGGCGGATGGGGCCACCCATGCGGGGGCCTTTGATGTCAGCTATCTGGGCAATCTGCCCGGCTTTGTGGTGATGGCCGCGGCGGATGAGGCTGAGCTGGTGCATATGGTGGCCACGGCTGCCGACTATGACGCAGGGCCAATTGCCTTTCGCTATCCGCGCGGCGAAGGCGTCGGCGTGCAGATGCCCGAGCGCGGCGTGCCGCTTGAAATCGGCAAAGGCCGGGTGCTGCGGCAAGGCGCGGATGTGGCTTTGTTAAGCTATGGCGCGCATTTGGCCGAATGCCTGCTTGCGGCCGAGGCTTTGCAAGCGCAGGGCATTTCGGTGACGGTGGCCGATGCGCGCTTTGCCAAGCCGCTGGACACCGATCTGATCGACCAGCTGGGCCGCCATCACGCGGCTGTTGTCACGGTCGAGCAGGGGGCTGCGGGCGGTTTTGGCGCCATGGTCTTGCAGTATCTGGCCAATTCTGGCGGGCTTGATCACGGGCTGCGGCTGCGCACCATGACCCTGCCTGACCGCTTTATTGATCAGGCAAGCCCTGCCAAAATGTATGAAGAGGCTGGTCTGACTGTGGCCGATATTACCCGCGTGGTGACGTCTGTTGCACCGCAACGGCTGCATGCGCTGACCGCCTAAGCCAAAGCCAGTAGAGCAGCAAAAAGCCCCCGAGAGATCGGGGGCTTTTGTGTGTTAAACGCTTTACCCGCGGTTACGGTGCAGCAGGTGCAGGGCTGAACTGCGCCAGATAGGCGTAGACGTCTTCAGCAGTTGCGGCGTCTTTCAGCTTGAAAGCCATTTTCGCAACGGCATTGGGCTTGTTCAAGTTTGCCTTCAGGAAAGCGGCTGGGTTTTGCACATATTCGACGAACTGCGCCTCGTCCCAAACCAGACCTGCCGCACCCGCCGCGACAAGATCCTTGCCGTATTTAAAGCCCTCAAGGCTGCCAGCCTGACGGCCAAACACGCCGTAAAGGTTCGGGCCAATTTTTGCGCCCTTGCCTGCCAATTTTTTACCATCGGCATCTGCGACCGTGTGGCAAGTTTGGCATTGATTGAACACCACCTCGCCCTTGGTTGCATCACCTGCCGCCAAGGCAGGGGCGGCTGCGGTTGCCAAAACCGCGACTAGGGCAAATTTCAATTTCATCGAGCTTTCCTCCATGCTCCGTGTCTTAAGTCTCATACGCATCAGCGGCGCAGTTGGATCACTTTCGCGCGACCTTATGCCACAGCACGGGCCAGCGCGCATTGCGACCATAGCGCTTGCAAGGCATTGGCCAGATGGTCGATGTCGGCGTCGCTGTGGAAGGGCGAGGGCGTGATGCGCAGCCGCTCGGTGCCCTTGGCGACGGTGGGATAGTTGATCGGCTGCACATAGATGCCCCAGTCGCGCATTAAGATATCCGAAATCATCCGGCACTTGACCGGATCGCCGATCACCACCGGCACGATATGGCTGTCGTTCGCCATATGGGCGATGCCCAGACGGTCCAGCCTTGCGCGCAGTTTGGCGACCTGTTCTTGCTGCTTTTGCCGCTCGATCTGGCTGACTTTCAGATGCTGGATCGAGGCAGTGGCCGCGGCGGCCACAGCGGGCGGCAGGGCGGTGGTAAAGATAAAGCCCGAAGCAAACGAGCGGATGAAATCGCAAAGCGCCGCAGAGCCGGTGATATATCCGCCAACCACGCCAAAGGCCTTGCCCAATGTGCCCTCGATCAGGTCGATCTGATCGGCCAGGCCTTCGCGTTCTGACACCCCACCGCCGCGCGGGCCATACATGCCAACGGCGTGCACCTCGTCAATATAGGTCAGCGCGCCGTGGGCCTTGGCCACTTGCACGATTTCCTTGATCGGGGCGATGTCGCCGTCCATCGAATAGACCGACTCGAAGGCGACAATCTTGGGCCGATCGCCAGCGGCGGCAAGTTTGCGGTCCAGATCGCGCCAATCATTATGCGCCCAGATCACCTTATCGGCGCGCGAATGGCGCACGCCTTCGATCATGCTGGCGTGGTTGCCAGCGTCTGAAAAGATCACCGCATTCGGGATCCGCGACCCCAGCGTCGACAGCGCCGCCCAGTTCGAGACATAGCCCGAGGTGAACAGCAAAGCAGACTCTTTGCCATGCAGATCGGCAAGTTCGGATTCCAGCAGCAAGTGCTTGTGATTGTTGCCAGAAATATTGCGTGTGCCGCCCGAACCCGCGCCATGGGTCTGAATACATTCGACCATCGCATCGACCACAGCAGGGTGTTGGCCCATGCCAAGGTAATCGTTGGAACACCAGACGGTGATTTCCTTTACCGCGCCATCCTTATGGGTATTGGCCTTTGGAAAATCGCCGCGTCTGCGCTCTAATTCGGCAAAGACGCGGTAATTGCCTTCGGCCTTGAGGGTTTCGAGTTGGGTTCGAAAAATCTGATCAAAGTCCATTGGCATCCTCAACTTGGTCGTTTTGCGGTTTCGTGGCGGGCAACATCCAGCGCCACAGTTTCTCGTCTGGCAGCGGCAGCACCATGAACCAATGCTCAAGCAGCGCCAGCAGGCAAAGGCAGGTCAGCAGGCTATAGCCAACCGACATGCCGGGGTGGGTGACATTGATCGCGCGTTCCAGCAGCAGCGCGGAAAACACCGTCAGCGCAGAAACCGAGATCGGAAAGAAAGCCGTGATCCGGCCGATGCGAAAATAGCTGGCCAGATGTGCAAGCGGGCGTGGCAGGAATTGAATGTTGATGCGCGGCACACCCAAAAACAGGTTCAGCTTGGCCGAGATGCGGGCGACAAACAGCAGCGCAAAGGTGCCAAAGGCAAACGGATTTGCCGCAGTCAGCGTCACCAGACCCAGGACTGCCAGCGTGCCAATCAAGGTGGCCTCGTGCCAAGCAATGGTGCCAACCGCACGCCAAAACCGCTCGCGCTTGGCGAGATAGGGCGGGCAGGGCATCCGGTTGGGGCCGGTGATGACGCCCGACAGAAAGGCAAGCTCGATCCAAGCCCAAAGTGCCAAGGCCGCAAGAAAGGCCATGTAGATGCCACCAGCCGAAAGATCGGGCAAAGAGGCGCGCGCGGCCAAGACCCCAATCGCCAGCAGCGGCAGGCCAAGCACGACCGACATCAGATGGTCTTTGGCGCTGCCGTTATCGGCCACGCGCACGCGCCACAGGATAATGCCTGTGGAAAACCACCATAAAAACAGGGTTATCAGGGCTGCAAACCAGGGGCTATCGCTCATCCGCGCGGCCCTTCTGACAGCAGGTGGGGGTAGGGGCGCGCCCGCCCCCAGCCCTCACCGCTGTGGGGGGAGACGGTCAATAGACCGGCTCCAACCGCACATTCTTTGGCGGCTCGCGGTGGATCACCGGAATGGTGTAAAGCTGCACAAAGGCCAGTGCCGCCTTGACCGCGCCCAGCTTGGCCGTAACGAAACCGCCCAAACCGCCCTGACGCTTGCCCGCCTCCATCTGACCAAAGGCGTCGCGCATCCGGCGCAGATTGGGCAGCCAGCGTTTGTGGTTGATATCGACCTCGACCGGAAACACCTGCCGCGCGATTTCAGAGGTTTTGCGGAACACCTCTTGGTCATACCATTCAATATCGACGCCCAAGGCCTTGTGAAATTCCGGCCGCGCGTGGTCGCGCACAAACATGGTCGAATAGACCGCCGTCAGGAAAAAGCGGATCCACAGCTTATTGGCAAAGCTGGTGGTCAGTTTCGGATCGGTGCGCATCAAAAGCGCAAAGGCCTCACCATGACGGAATTCGTCATTGCACCATTCGCGGAACCATTTGAAGATCGGGTGAAAGCGCAGCTCGGGGTTTGCCTCGAGATGGCGGAAAATGGTGATATAGCGCGCATAGCCAATCTTTTCAGACAGATAGGTCGCGTAATAGATGAACTTGGGGCGGAAATAGGTGTATTTCTTGGCCTTGGTCAAAAAGCCAAGGTTCACAGCCACCCCGGCTTCGCGCAGCGCGTCATTGATGAAACCGGCATGGCGGGCCTCGTCGCGCGCCATAAAGTTGAACAGCTCGCAGATGTCAGGGTTATTGCCGCGCCGCTTCATTTCCTTGTAAAGCACGCAGCCCGAGAATTCGGCGGTGCAAGAGGAGACCAGAAAATCAATGAACTCGCGCTTCAGCTTTGGCTCCATCCCCTCCCAATCGGCATCCCATTCGGCGTTTTTCTTGAAGTGAGACTTATTGGGATCGGCGCGCATTTCGGCCAGCAATTCGTCCCAGTCTTTGCGTACGGGGGTGACGTCGATGCGGTCCATCTCGTCGAAATCGGTGGTGTAAAAGCGCGGGTTCAACAGCGTGGTCTCGGTTGCCATCGCGGTGGTGTCAGTGGACTGCGAAGCCGCCAATTCGGCATATTCCGCCTCAAGGGCTTTGGGGGTCGCGTTCATGACATCACCTCTTCTGAAAACGAGAATTCGCACAGTTCCATAAAGCCGAAATCGCCCGTCAGACGGGTCCAGAGCCGTTCCAGCGCCGAGGCGCGGGTGATGGTGGCTTGACGGTCTTCGATGATCAGCTCGCCATAAGCGGCAAGGATCGGCTTGCCATGCACCAAGACTTCGTCGCCGGGGTGAATGACGGCACCATTGTTAAAACGAACGTGGGCATGCAGGCTCTCGAAGCGGTGACTGACTTCGACAGTGCAGGGGACGTCCTCGGCGTATCTGCTAAAAATTCCCATGATTTGGTTCCCATTATTGTTGTTAGTTTTGTGACATGAGCCGTTCGAATGCGGCTCTATTGTCGCTGCCAAAAGCGCCGAGTTCAGCGCTCCAGCCAGAGGCGTCGTCAAGGACCGCAAGGCGGCCATTGTCGTATTTTATGATGCGCACCGGCAGCGATTGGTCAAGCCCCGCATTGGTGCGTGCGCGTTCCAGTCCGTTTTGAATAACGGTGATAAAGCCGCCATGTGGCAGATCCATCATCACGCTGCCGTCGGCTGCAAGTACGGTCACGGCTTGCGCGCCGCCGCCTTGCAAGATCACGCTGCGCTCGGCCAGAATGGTTGCGGCCTTGGGCACGCCGACATGGGCGCGCCCTGTCACGGCTGCGGCTCCGACGATGGCAAGGCTTGTCACCACCAGCGCCAAGATCGCCACAAGCAGGGGCTTGGGGATCATGTCGCGTTCTGGCGCGGAATTGGGTTTGGCTTGGGCAAGCATGGCGCCTCGCTATTCTGCGGCGGCAAGCATGAGGCCCGCCCCGCGTTGTGCCACCATTGGTTCGTTCAGCTTGGTTTCGGCGGCATCAGACAAGAGTTTTGCGACGCGGGCGGCATCGGGGATGCAGCGCAGCGCAGGCTGGGTCTTGGCAAAGACCCAAGGCCGCGCATGGGGCCAGCACACCAAGTAAGAGATCCGCGTCTCGCCCAAGGTTTGCAGCGCAATCGTACCGGTGCCATTGGGTTTTAGCGCCAAGCTGGCGGTGCCGATCTGCTTAAACGGCAGGTTCAGCGTCACGGTCAGCGCCGAGCCGATCCGCATCGCCACCCGTGCGGTGGTGACGGTGTAGACCGTGGTGCGGGCTTGGGTTGCGGCCAATCCCAACAAAATCGCACAGACCAGCAAGCCAATCGCCAGATAGGGCAGCGCTATGGCAAAGGCCTGCGTCAGGCTGCTGGCCTGCACGGCGATTTGCCAGACGGCAAGGCCAAGGAAGTAGCTTGCGACCCAAGTCAGCTTGAAGGCGTCGCGGGCCAGCGCAAAGGTGGCAGGCCGGCCCTGCCAAAGCAGTTCTTCGCCCTGCGGCGGCTGCTCTGGCAGCCCGCGCACCGGCTCTATTTCATAATCGTCATGCGCGCTCATGGCTTCCAGGACTCCGGCCCATGCTTGCGCTTTTCGGCCGCATAAAGCGTGCCGCCAGCATAATAAGCGCTGATCTTTTCTTCCTCGAGCAGGGTGACTTCGCTCATGGATTTGGTTGCCGGCACGCCGTCGAACAGATCCGAGGACAGCGAATTGATCCGCACGCGGTCTTTCCAGATCTTGACCATCGGCATCGGCACCAAACGGCGATTGCCCGAGTTCAGCTCGATCTCAAGATAGCGCACCAGCTGTTCGGGGGCATCTACCCACATATCGCGGATGCGTCCGACAACCTCGTTGTCGCCCGCCTGCACCGGCAAACCGCGCGGATCGCGCCCAGCCGAGACACCAAAGCTGCTGGCCTGCGCCATCGGCACGATCTTAGCATGGCCGTGGCCATCCAGTTCCGGCACATCGCGGCGCGGTGCCCAGGCGGCTGGCCCAAGGCCATCAACCATCGGATCACCCAAAGGCGCATGAGGAAAGCCTTCCGAGACAGCGGTACGCCCCATCGCCAGCTCGCGCGCCTCACGCGCGCCATTGGGCAGGGTGACTTCGCCGCGCCCATGCGGCAGGATAAAGGTTTTTGGGCTGGGCAGCGGGAAGGGGCCTTGGTTGGCGGCTTTGGCCCCATCCTCGGATTCCAGCGGATAGCCTTCGCGCATGTTTTCGGTTTGCAGATAATAGATCAGCAGCGCGAAAAAGCCCCAGAAAAGCCAGATCGAAAGCGCGGCAAGATCGAAGTTGCCAAAGAAGTGCGTGCCAAGCATGAGTTAATCCTCCGGTGGTCAGTTGGGAAAGTCGATCAGGCCCATGCGGGCGGTCTCGGCTTTCGATTTTGCAGTGAAAAGCGTGACCCGAACAAGAGGGGCCAAAGCGATGAGAGTTACGAAAAGTACAAGTATTTCAACTTGGTAGACAAAAGAGTAGCCAAAGGTCTGGGTGGCAAAGATCTGGCCCAGATGGCCTTGCAGCGCATAGGCCCCGACGCTGTCGCGCAAGCCGCCGCCAATGGCGATCGATAGGCCCGCAGCTGTCGCCTGCGCCGCCCCCCAAGCCCCAAGCACCAGCCCGCGGCCGGCGTGGCCCTGCTCGGGCAGCGCCATCGCCGCTGTCAGGGTCGAGACCGCAAACAGACCCGCACCAAGGCCGATGCACCAAGCTCCCGCAAAGAACAGCACGCCCGAGTGCAAAGGCGCGGCCATGATCACCATCACGAAAGCCACCACCCCAACCAAGATCCCGCGCGCCGACATCCGAAACATATCCTGCCCCTGCGCCATCCAATGCCCGGCCAGCACAAAGCCGATCAGCGCTCCCATGGCATTGCAGGCGGTCAGCCAGGTCGTGGCCCCCACTGAAAGCCCAAGGATCTGCGCACCATAAGGTTCAAGCAAAACGTCTTGCATCTGAAAGCCCATGGTCCCCAGCATCACCACCAGCAAAAGCCGCCCCGCCGTGCCACCCGCCAGCAGATCGCGCCAGCCCTCGTGAAAGATCGGACGGCTCTGCGCCATTTCTTCCTTGGTCATCGGGCGGACTTTTTCCTGCTTCCACAGCGCGGTCAGGTTCAGCAAGATCGTCGCCACACCGCAGCCCTGCACCACACGGATCAGCTTGATCTCGTTGAAATCACGCAGCAAAAGGCCAAGGATCACCGCCGAAACCGCCATCCCCAAAAGGTTCATGACATATAAAAACGCCACAACCCGCGACCGTGTCTCTTCGGTCGCGCGGTCTGAGGCCAGCGCAAGCCCCGCGGTCTGTGTCATATGCATGCCGATGCCAGTCATCAAAAACGCCAGCCCCGCCAAGGCCTTGCCCGCCCATTCCGGCCCGTGGATCTGATCACCCGACAAAACGATCAGCGCAAAAGGCATGATCGCAAGCCCACCCATCTGCCACAGGCTGCCAAACCACAGATAGGGAATGCGTTTCCAACCGATCCAGCTTTTGTGGGTGTCGCTCTTGTGGCCCAGCATGGCGCGGAACGGCGCCGAGATCACCGGCAGCGCGATCATCCCCGCCACCACTGTTGCAGGTACCGCCAGTTCGACAATCATCACCCGGTTCAGCGTGCCCAAAAGCAACACCGAGGCCATGCCAACCGAAACCTGAAACAGGCTCAACCGCAGCAGTTGCAAAAAGCTCAAGCCTTCCGAGGCCGCATCGGCAAAGGGCATCCACTTGGTGCCAAGCTGTTGAATATGCTTGGATTTAACGAAAATCACCGCCGATACTCCAGACATTCCGAAATATAAAACCCGCGCGAGACACGATCGACCTTGCTGATCTGACCCGCGCCTTGGCACTGCGCCTGCAAGCGGGTATGGGCATGCGGCACCATTGTGGGGCTGCGGTCGCTGCGCGGAAACAGCTTGCCCATGCTCCAAAACGTTAACAAAAACGGCGTGCGCGGGGCCACGGTAAACACCACCGCGCCTTCGGTGCGCGCGCCAAGCCGCGCCAGCGCGGCGCAGATGTCGTGGGTGTCATAATAGATCAGACTGTCCATCGCCACGACATGATCAAAGCGCCCATAGTCCGCCGTCATATCGCCCGAGGCAAACTCCACCCGTCCGCGCAACGAGGCCGGCAAGCGCTCGCGCGCGATCTTGACCAGCGCAGGCGAGATATCCACCGCCAACACATCCGCCCCGCGCGCGGCAAGCTCTGCCGTCATCTGCCCCGCGCCGCAGCCCGCATCCAAAATCCGGGTGCCGCGCAGATCATAGGGCAGCCGCGACAGCATCAAGGCCCGCATGCGGTCGCGGCCCTCGCGCACGGTCTGACGAATGCGCGACACCGGCGCATCCGAGGTCAGACGCTCCCAAACCTTGGTGGCCGAGCGGTCAAAGTAATCTTCAACCCGCGACAAAGTTGTCGAATAGTCCGGCATCAATCAAACCCCAAAAGCTCAAAGATTTCCCGATCTGGCAGCGGATGCGGCGTGGATCCTGCGCCCTGAACCGACCGCCACAGCGTATCGGCCAGCTTCATATATTCCGCCCGCGCCATCACCACGTCTTCGGCGTCATCCATCTCGAACAGGGTCTTTTTCTTCAGCCGAGAGCGGCGGATCGCGTCAATATCGGGCATATGCGCCAAGCGGTTAAAGCCAACACGGGCGCAATAGCGGTCGACCTCATCGGTCTCGCGCGACCGATTGGCGACACAGCCCGCCAGCTGCACCTTGTAATTGCCCGATTTGGCCTGCACGGCGGCGATGATGCGGTTCATCGCATAAATGCTGTCAAAGTCATTGGCGGTCACGATCACCGCGCGGTCGGCATGCTGCAAGGGCGCTGCAAAACCACCGCAAACCACATCGCCCAAAACGTCAAAGATCACCACATCGGTGTCATCCAGCAGATGGTGCTGCTTCAACAGCTTGACCGTCTGCCCCACCACATAGCCGCCGCAGCCGGTGCCCGCAGGCGGCCCGCCGGCCTCGACACATTTCACGCCGTTAAAGCCGGTGGCGACATAATCCTCAGGCCGCAGCTCTTCGGCGTGAAAATCCACCTCTTTCAAGATGTCGATCACGGTGGGCTGCAACCGCCCCGTTAGGGTAAAGGTGCTGTCGTGCTTGGGGTCACAGCCAATCTGCAACACCCGCTTGCCCATCATCGAAAACGCCGCCGACAGGTTGCTCGAGGTGGTGGATTTACCGATCCCCCCCTTGCCATAAACCGAAAACACCTTGGCACCTTCAATGCGCGCATCGGCATCCTGATGCACCTGCACCGAGCCCTCGCCATCAAGGCCACGTAGATTTGGAACCAGATCTAGGCTCATGCTGATGCCCCTTTCATCTGTCTAAAAATATCCCCGCCGGAGGCTCCGACAGGTAAGTCGCGGTGGATTTGGCAAGGCTGTCTCATTCGGCTGCAATCCCTTCCAAACGGTCTTCCAATTCATCCGCAGCCCCCTGCAAAGCCGCAAGGGTGGCGGCATCAGGCGACCAATAGTTACGCTCAGAGGCCTCGATCAGCCGATTGGCCATCCGCGCCGAGGCTTGCGGGTTCAGCGCCGCCAAGCGCTGGCGCATCGCCGCATCCAGCACAAAGGTCTCTGACAGGCGCTGATAGACCCAAGGCTCAACCGCCTCGGTGGTGGCCGACCAACCAACGGTATTGGTCACATGCGCCTCGATCTGGCGCACGCCCTCGGCGCCATGTTTCAGCAGGCCCTCAAAGAACTTCGGGTTCAACATCCGCGACCGGCTTTCCAGCGCGATCTGATCGCGCAGGCTGCGGATCTTGCCGCTGCCGCGGGTCTGGTCCGAGATATAGACAGGTGTGTCGCTGCCGCGTTGGCGTTTCACCGCCCGCGCAATGCCACCCAGCGTGTCAAAATAATGGTCCACCGAGGTGACACCCAATTCGACCGATTCCAGATTTTGATAGGCAAGTTCCACATTTTGCAGCGATTTTTGCAAAATCCCTGCCTGTTTCACCGCCTTGCCGTTGCGCCCATAGGCAAAGGATTTGCGCGCCTCATAGGCATCGGCCAATTCATCTTCACCGCCAAAGGCCGAACTGTCGACCAGCTGATTGACGTTAGAGCCATAAGCGCCCTCGGCATTGGAAAACACCCGCAGGGCGGCAGTTTCCATATCAACGCCCATCTCTTCCGCCGCCCGCAGCGCATGGGCGCGGATGAAGTTTTGGCTCAGCGGCTCGTCGGCCATGGCGCATTTATAGGCGGCCTCGGCCAGCATTTTGGTTTGCAAAGGCAGCAGGTCGCGGAAAATCCCCGACAGCGTCATCAGCACATCAATGCGCGGGCGGCCAAGCTGCGCCAGCGGGATCAGATCGGCCCCCGAGAGCCTGCCATAGGCGTCAAAGCGCGGCCGCGCCCCCATCAGCGCCAAGGCCTGCGCAATCGGGCCGCCGTCGGATTTGATATTGTCCGACCCCCAAAGCACCAGCGCAATCGAGCGTGGCAGCGTCGGATGGGCCGCCAGCAAACGCTCAGCCTGGGCCGCGCCATCGCGCAGGGCAAATTCGGTCGGCATCCGGAAGGGGTCAAAGGCGTGAATATTGCGCCCCGTTGGCAAGATCTGCGGCGAGCGGATCAGATCGCCACCGGGCACAGGTGCGATAAAGCGGCCGGAAAGCGCGCGCAAAACCGCAGGGATTTCCGTGTCTTGCTGCAATTGGCGATCAATGCGCGCGCGCGCCACATCATCCATCGGCGGCAGCAGATCCAGATATTCGGCCCGCGCTGCATCCGACATCGGCCGCCCGACGATGTGCAAGCCATCCGGGATCAGGGCGGCTTCGGCCTCAAGCAGTTTCAGCCACAGCGCTGCGGGCTTTTGCCCACCCATATCGACGGCCACGGCTTGCTCGGCGATCAAGGCTTCTAGATCGGCACGCTCGGGCGCATCGGCGGGCTGGCTGCGCCAGCGCGTCAGGCTGTCTTTCAGCTCGACCAAGCCTTTGTAAAGCCCGGCTTGCGCCAAGGGTGGTGTCAGATGCGAGATGGTGATGGCATTTGAACGGCGCTTGGCCAAAGAGGCCTCGGAGGGATTGTTGGCCGCGTAAAGATAGATATTCGGCACCTCGCCGATCAGCCGATCTGGCCAATCGCGCGCGCCAAGGCCGGCTTGCTTGCCCGGCATGAATTCCAAAGCGCCGTGCATGCCGAAATGCAGATAGGCATCGGCGCCAAAGCTGTCGCGCATCCACAAATAGAACTGCACAAAGGCATGGGTGGGGGCAAAGCCGCGTTCAAACAGCAACCGCATCGGGTCGCCCTCATAGCCAAAGGTGGGCTGAAGCCCGACAAAGACATTGCCAAATTGCTTGCCCAGTACAAACACTCGGCTGCCATCGCTTTGCACCTTGCCCGGAGCTGGGCCCCAAACCGCCTCCAAGGCTTTTAGCGGCGGGGTGTTGCGCACGATGTGATCGGCGCTGACAAAGGCTTCGACATTGGCAGGCTGGCCATAGGTTGCCGCATTGCCGCCCAGCACCGCCTCGCGCAGATCAGCGACGGTGGCGGGCACGTCCAAACTGTAGCCCTCGGCCTTCATGGCGCGCAGGGTGTTGTGCAGGCTTTCAAACACCGACAAATAGGCGGCGGTGCCCGCAGCCCCTGCATTGGGCGGAAAGCCGAACAGCACGATGCCGACCTTTTTCTGCGCATTGCCCAGTTGGCGCAGGCGGCCCAGACGCGCGGTCTTTTCGGCAAGCGAGGCGATCCGCTCGGGGCAGGGCGACATCGCCCGGCTTTCAGCGCCACCGGCGCACATATGCGCGCAGCCGGTGCAGCCCTCAAGCCCGTGGCGGCCTGCAAAGACCGTGGGATTGGTTGCGCCGTCAATCTCGGGCAGCGCGATCAGCATCGTGGTCTCGATCGGGCCCAGCCCCATGCCGGCAGAGGCCCATTGCCCAAGGGTTTGAAATTCCAGCGGATGGGCCGCGATATAGGGCACATCCAGCGCGCTTAGCGCAGCCACAGCGGCAGGGCTGTCGTTATAGGCAGGCCCGCCCACCAGCGAAAATCCAGTCAGCGACACCATGGCGTCAATGCCGCGGTCTTTGGTCGAGAAATAGGCGTCAATCGCGGGGCGGCCATCAAGCCCACCGGCAAAGGCCGGAATGCAGGCAATGCCGCGCGCTTCAAAGGCCGCGATCACCGCATCATAATGCGCGGTATCCGAGGCCAGCACATAAGAGCGCAGCATCAACAGCCCCACCGTCAGCTTGGCCCCGGCAGGGCGCGGCAGATCGGCAAGATCGGTGGTCATCCGGTTGGGCAGGGCGGGGTGGTAAAGCCCAACCTCGGGGTAATCAATCGGCGCTTTGGCCACAGCGCCGCGCCAGTCTTTGCGCGCGGCATAGCGGCCCAGCAAGAACCGCATCATCTGTTCGATATTGTCGTCTGATCCGCCCAGCCAATATTGCATCGACAAAAACCAAGCCCGCAGATCCTGCGCCTTGCCCGGAATCCAGCGCAGGATTTTCGGCAGCCGGCGCAGCATCGACATTTGCTTTTCGCCAGAATTGGCGCTGGTTTTCGCGCTGGGTTTCAGCTTTTTCAGCAGCGACATCGTGGCCGAGGCGGGTTTGGACATATCCAAATCGCCCATTTTGGTCAGCCGCACGATGGCGCTGTCGGCGATGACACCGATAAAGGCATCGACGCGGGCGCGGGCCTCGGTCAGGTCGGGCAGGATGGCGGTGATATGTTCTTCGATGAACAACAGGTTGGCGACGATGATATCGGCAGTTTGCAGATCGGATTTGCAGCGGGCAAGGGCGGCGGGGTTTTCGGCCCATTCGGCGGCGGCATGAATGGCGATGGTCAGGCCGGGGAAATCCTGAGACAGGCGCGGCGCGATGCGTGCGGCAGGGCCTGCGGCATGCTGATCAAGCGTGACCACAACGATGTTGTAGCCGACCTTTGTGCCTGTCAGAGGGGGATCAACGCGCATAATGGGCTTTGGCCTCGTAAAGGGTTTCGACGGAAATCGCAGTGACACCTTTGGTTTCGGCGTATTTCTCGGTATTGCGGCGGGCCTTGCCGCGCACAAAGAAGGGGATCTTTTTCAGCTCGTTTTCGGCGTCCGACAGCCAGACGATTTCGCCGGCGGTTTGCGGCTGGGCTGGGGTGACGGCCGCAACGGGGGCGGCCTCGGCGGGCATCGAGCCCGCAGATGCCGCGGCCGCAGGCGCGGCCTCGGCGCCAGCATCGCGGGGTTTGTGCGTGCCGCCATGGTGCGAGGCCCCAGCCTCGTCATGAAATTCGAAATCGTCGCGGAACATATGCAGCAGATGCTCTTCCAGCCCCATCACCAGCGGATGCACCCAAGTGTCAAAGATCACATTCGCGCCTTCCCAGCCCATTTGTGGCGAGTAGCGGGCAGGGAAATCTTGCACATGCACCGGGGCCGAGATCACAGCACAGGGGATGCCCAGACGCTTGCCGATGTGACGCTCCATCTGGGTGCCAAGGATCAGCTCGGGTTGCAGGGCGGCGATGGCGGCCTCGACCTCGAGGTAATCGTCAGAAATCAGCGCCTCGACGCCGAAGTCTTTCGCCAGCGCGCGGATCGGGCGGGCCATTTCGCGGTTAAAGCAGCCAAGGCCTGCGACCTCGAAGCCCATCTCGTCGCGGGCAATGCGGGCGGCGGCGGCGACATGGGTGCCATCGCCGAACAAGAACACCCGCTTGCCGGTCAGATAGGTGCTGTCGACGCTGCGGGTCCACCAGGGCAGGCGCAGACGGCTGGTGTCGCTGACCACGGGCAGGCCGGTGATCTGCGCCACTTCGGCCAGAAAGTCCTTGGTGGCGCCGACGCCGATGGGCACGCATTTGGTATAGGGCTGTTTGAAATTGGTCTCGAGCCAGCGCGCCGCGGATTCTGCATGTTCTGGATACATCAGCACGTTGAAATGTGCCGCCCCTAGCCGCGCGATATCGGATGGCCGCGACCCCATCGGGCCCACCACATTCACCGCAATGCCCATATCGGCCAAGAGGCGGGTGACTTCGGTGATGTCATCGCGGTGGCGAAAGCCAAGCGCTGTGGGGCCGATCAGATTGGCGGTGATCTGCTCGGTTCGTGCGCAGGGTTTGGCCAGATGGCGCACGATCTGCAAGAAGGTCTCGTCGGTGCCAAAGCCTTCTTTGCGCTGATAGCTTGGCAGATCCAGCGGGATCACCGGCAGACCCAGCCCCATGCTTTCGGCAAGGCCAGCGGGGTCGTCTTGAATCAGCTCAGCGGTGCAAGAGGCCCCGACGATCAGCGCTTCGGGTGCAAAGCGGTCCACCGCGTCTTGGCAGGCGGTTTTGAACAAGGTGGCGGTGTCGCCGCCCAGATCGCGGGCCTGAAAGGTGGTATAGGTTACCGGCGGGCGGTGATCGCGGCGTTCAATCATGGTGAACAAGAGATCGGCATAGGTGTCGCCTTGGGGGGCGTGCAAGACGTAGTGCAACCCCTTCATGCCGGTGGCGACCCGCATCGCGCCGACATGGGGCGGGCCTTCATAGGTCCAAAGCGTCAGCTTCATTCTGCGGCCTCCAGATGGGGGCCCGCAGGCGGAGCAAGCGGGGCCAAAAGCGCGCGGCGGCGCAGAGGGCGGGCAAAAAGGGACGCAAGATCAGCGGCTTGTTCGTAAAAATGCACTGGCGTGAACACCAGCTCGATCGCCCATTTGGTGGCAAGACCCTCGGCTTCCAGCGGATTGGCCAGACCCAGACCGCAAACCGTCAGATCGGGGCGGGCTTCGCGCACGCGGGTTAGTTGCAGATCAACGTCCTGGCCTTCGGAAAGGGTCGGGCCCTCGGCCAAAAGCGCAAGCTCTTGCGCCATCAGATCGCGGTGCAAAAACGGCGTGCCGACTTCAATCGCACGCATGCCGCATTCGCGGGTCAAAAACCGTGCAAGCGGGATTTCAAGCTGGCTGTCGGGGAAAAAGAACACCGATTTATCCGCCAAGGTCTGCGCCACCATCGCCACGGCTTTTTCTGCCCGCGCGCGCGGCGCTGCGGTGGCGGCGGCAAAAACCTCGGCCGAGACGCCGAATTCGGTGGCAATCGCTTGCAGCCAAAGCGTGGTGCCCTCGGCACCAAAGGGGAAGGGCGCGGCGATATGGCGCGCACCTCGACCCAAAAGTGCTGCATGGGTGTCGCCCAAGAACGGCTGCACCAGCGCAAAAACCGTGTTCTCGCCCACCGCAGGGGTTTGCTCAGACCGGCGCGCAGGCAGGCAGGTGACCTTTGTGATCCCCATCGCCGCCAGCAGCGCCAGCGCCTGATCTTCGACCACATCGGGCAAAGCGCCGACAAGCAGTAGTTGCTTTTCGGTGGTTTCCGGCAGGCTTGGCACCATCGAGGCCAGGCAGGCATCTTCGCCTTGGGTAAAGGTGGTCTCGATCCCCGAGCCGGAATAATTCAGCACCCGCACATGCGGCGCGTGCTTGATGCTCATGCGCTCGGCGGCGCGGTGAAGGTCAAGCTTGATCACTTCCGAAGGGCAAGAGCCCACCAGAAACAGCTGGCGAATGTCAGGCCGGCGTGACAGCAGCCGATCAACCTCGCGGTCAAGTTCGGTTTGTGCGTCGGCCAGACCGGCCAAGTCTTTTTCTTCCAGAATGGCGGTGCCAAAGCGCGGCTCGGCAAAGATCATCACCCCAGCCGCTGATTGCAGCAGATGCGCGCAGGTGCGGCTGCCGACCACCAAAAAGAACGCATCCTGCATCTTGCGGTGCAGCCAGATGATGCCGGTCAGCCCGCAAAACACCTCGCGCTGGCCGCGCTGTTTCAGCACCGGCGTGGCGCTGCACCCCGTGCTGGGCAGCGGCGCGTTCATGCCTGCACCATCGCGTCAAGCCGCGCCATGCGCAGCTTCCACAGGAATTGCGCGGCGTTCACCGCATAGGTTACATAGGCGGTCAGCGCCAAGACCATCTCGCCCACTGGTCCCAAAACCCCAGTCCAAAGCGCTATCAAATAGCCAGTGTGCAGCGCAATGACGGCAAAAGAAATCATGTCTTCCCAGAAAAACGCCGGCGCCAGAAGATATTGACCAAAGACCACCTTTTCCCAAATCGCGCCGGTGATCATGATGAGATACAGCAAAAAGGTTTTGATCAGGATCGACACCGTCGCCGCCAGATAGCCCTGATCGGTCGCCAGATAGCGCAGCACCAATACCACCGAGACCGCGAAAGCCAGAAATTGCACAGGCGCCAGCAGACCCTGCACGAGGGTCCATTTTGTCGCATCCCGACGGGCTCGTTCCTCGGCCGTGTACAGCGGCTTGCGTGGCGGCCTTGTAGAGTGATTCTTTGGCATGATCAGTCTTTCCGAAGGCGTCTGTTAAGCTGAACTTAACCCCCCGATTCTGAATGTGTCAATTAAAAGTTACACAATTTTGGTTGACACCGGCTGCGGACTGCCTGGGGCTCTGTGAAAGTTTTGTAGCAGAAATTTTGACTATTATTATTTATTTACATAG